>OGSG01000235.1_pt1 | contig 21144 bp, 20 predicted proteins | sample 1573841 | NCBI WGS metagenome assembly OGSG01 (sample SAMN03295849, study PRJEB24534) | human gut metagenome | isolation source: fecal sample 2 from infant 7 | host: Homo sapiens | place: USA: Pittsburgh, PA | collected 2014-07
CTGAAACGCGGCGCCTCTTGCGGCGCCGCCTGTCTCATTCATCCGCCATCTTCCCTGCGCTAAAACTCCAGTCCTCCAGTTGGTTAAACTGGATAACCACCATCACGTCCTGCGGGCTGACCGCCATCTCATCGTCTAACCGCGCGCAGAGCCGACGATAGAGTCCCTGTTTCTGCGCCCGGCTGCGCGGTTTTCCAGCGAAAATATGAAACAGCACGAAGCGGGCGCTGCGTCCTTCGCTGAGGTAGTGCGGGTCGTAAATGCGCTGCTCATCGGCGGCCCGTTCGATAAACTGAAATCTATCTGCTGACGGAACGTCGAACTCCGCCACCAGACACTCATGAAAGAGCGCCGACAATTGAGCAAACTCCGCGGGACGCCAGGCGGTGCCAAGCGAAATTCGGGTCAAGGGCATGACGCCTCCTGCGCGTTCAGGCAGGTCAGGGCGCTGGCCGCCGCCGGCCAACCGGCATAGAACGCCAGATGGGTAAACAATTCGACAATTTCTTCCCGGCTCAGGCCATTCTGATAGCCGAACGCGATGTGCCACGGCAGCTGTTCAGTTTTGCCCTGCGCCGTCAGGGCGGAAAGGGTGATCAGGCTGCGTTCGCGGGGCGACAGCTCGCTACGCGCCCAGATATCGCCAAACAGCACCGTTTCGGTCAGCTCGGCTAGCTTTGGCGCGATAGCAGCCAGCGTTCGGCGATCGACAGGAGGAGTACTCATAGTGATTCTCTTTGCAGGTTAAAGGAGTCATCACTGTCGCACGCTGACTAAGATATTGAATATCGCAACGTTCGGGATTATCAATCCTGAAAATCAGGATGGTATAGCCGATCCTTTACACCTTTCATCACTCCGCTTTTCTGCCCACCTATCCCAACGGTCAGGCGGCGATCTTTCGCGCCACGATAAACAGCCGTGGGAAACGCAGGAGCACCTTCCCGTTACACTGTAACGGATAGTGTGCGGCCAGCAATGCGAGATAGCGTGTGAGAAACGCGCTTCCGGCCTGCTCGTCCAGGCCTGCCAGATAGGGGCGTAACCCGGTGCCCTGCAGCCAGTCGACAATCGCCTGATGAGAAGCAAGGGGATGGAAATAGGTGGTGCGCCAGATATCAACTTCGCAACCCTGGCGGCTGAGCAGATCGTACCAGGCGGCGGGCGGGAGTAACGGCTGGCGTCCACGGTCCGGCAACCCCATCTCGCTGGCAACCTGACGCATCAGGGTATGGGAAGGTTCCTGCCAGTTATCCGGCATCTGCACTGCCAGCGTTCCGTTGTCCGCCAGCTGGTTTACCAGATGGGGGAAAAGCGTCTCATGATCCGTCAGCCACTGCAGAGAGGCGTTGGCATAGATCACATCTGGCGGTTGCGCAGGCCGCCAGCGGGCAATATCGGCATCAAGGAATTCGCAGTCGGGCAAGGCCTGCGCCGCCTGGACCAGCATGGCCGGGGAGTTATCGATACCGACGATCGTCGCCAACGGCCAGGCGGCGCGTAGCAGGCGGGTGCTGTTTCCCGGCCCGCAGCCGAGGTCGACGGCGTGCTCGACCTGCAGATGGGCAATACGCGAGAGCAGGTCGGCCGCGGGGCGGGTACGTTCAGCGTCAAATTGCAGATACAACGAAGGATTCCAGTCGGCCATCGGGTGCAGTTCCTGTGTGAGGAGGGAGACAGGGAAAAGCATAGAACGCGTCAGGCGGCATGTCAGCGGTTAATGAACTTCAGCGGTCACCTTTGTGCGTGACAGTGTCACAAAATAGAACGTGGCTGGATTGCGCCTGCGCTGTTGGCAGAACCTGGGATTGAGACATGGCAGGGAACGTCTCTGCGCCCGTGGCGGGCGCAGGAGCCTATTCGGCGTTTTTGAGCGCCTCGGCGCGGCTGGCTGTGGCGTAGACAAAATCCAGCATCGGCTCGAGATCGGTGTCATAACCAGCCTGAATAATTTTTCCTCGCAGCCATTCGATTTCACTGGTGATATCGGGAGGAAAAATGTTGTTATCCTGCGCCCGGCGCAGCCATTTCAGCAGAAAGTTATTCTTTCCCCTGATACCACCCGCTTTTTTCGATTTTCCGTGCATCTTCAGCGCGACCAGGACGCAGTAATAGAAATGAACGCGCTGATTAAAACTTTGGTGCATGTCTGTGTTTCCCGCCAGAATCAGGAATTCACCGTGTGGGTCAGTGATTCGGATTGGACTACGGTACCGGGCTGGATCGTTGCGCGAACTCTGTTGTCTACCAGTACCGTGCATGCATCTGTTGCCAGACGCTGACGGGATGTTGGCACGGAAGCCGAATCGTCGTCAATTGCCGATTCATTTTTTGCCGGCGTCATCGGACCGCGGCGGCCCGCGAGCCGGGCCACACTACTCTCTGGCGACAAGCCGCTGTTGCCGATGTACGCGGAAAATCAGCAGGAATGCGAGCGCCACCACGATCGCCGCCAGCAGATACAGCGTGGCGAGATCGTAGAACCCGGCGACCCAGCCGGCCAGCGGCCCGGTCAGGCCCAGCGCCAGATCAAGAAACGCCGAGTAGGTGCCGAGGGCGGTTCCCTGATTTTGCTCTTCCACCTGTTTTACCGCCTCAACTCCTAAAGCCGGAAAGACCAGCGAGAAACCCGAACCGGTGAGAAAGGCGCCGACGCCGGCCATCCATGCTGATGGCGCCAGCCAGATAAGCAGCAGGCCGAGACTTTCGATGATGAAGCAGGCCAGGGAGACCGGGACTCCGCCAAAGCGGGTAATGGTATTTCCCAGCACCAGGCGAACGCAGATAAAGCCGACGCTGAACAGCGAAAGGGTAAGCGCGGCGCCCTGCCAGCTGTGCGCGGCGAAGTAGAGGGTGATAAAGGTGGCGATAACGCCGAAACCGACGGTGCCAAAGGCCAGCCCCAGGCCGTAAGGCCAGATTTTTCGCACCACCGCGTGAAATGGCGCTCTGGCGCCGGCGGTCACCTTGACGTCCAGGCGGGTACGAGCGAACAGCAGACCGATGGCCGCGACCAGCACTACCACCGTAGCAAAGCCGCTGATGCCAAAATAGTGATTGAGGGTAACTCCCAGCGGCGCCCCGACCGCCATCGCCACATAGGTCGCCACGCCGTTCCAGGAGATAACCCGTGACGTGTGGATCGCGCCGACGGTTTTGATCCCCCACAGGGTGGCGCCGGTGGCGGTAAAGCTCTCGCCGACGCCGAGAAACACCCGGCCCGCCAGCAGCGCGGCAATGGCCAGCATCGGCGTTGCCTGCAGGGCTACCGCCAGTAGCGTGAAGGCGCCACTGAGCAGGCAGCAGACGATCCCAAGGCTGACCACTTTTTTCGGCCCCCAGATATCGGTATAGCGCCCGGCGTGCGGCCGGCTTATCAGCGTCGATATGTACTGCAGACTGATCACAATTCCGGCCACAAAGGTGCTGTAGCCCAGCTGATAGTGAATATAGCCCGGCAGTACGGCCAGCGGCAGACCAATGGAGAGATAGCAGATACAGGTAAAAACAACGATCGAAATAATGCGCAAATTGAGTTGTGTAGTGCTGACGGAAGTGCTCATATGGATAAGAGGTTAATACAACGGGATGTGTAGCATACCGCGCCGTGAGGACGCTGGCGAGGCGCGACAGCGTTTTATCGGTAACCGACGGGAACGATATTTGTACGAATGTAAATAACTGCTTTTACAGCGCTTAACGCCCGCCTCGCTCAGCGTCAGCTCACCGCCATACCCGACGAATCACACACCATGCCCCAGGCGCGGTTTTGCAATACCGTGCGGTAGCCGTCCCGGTCGACGAAAGTGACGCCATTGACCTCCCAGTAAGGGTTAAACGCCGTAACGCGCAGAAATCCGGCGGCGTCCATGGCTGCGCACTGTGCCTCCCATGCCGCCTGCTGCGGATAGTACAGCACCAGCAGATCTTCATCGCCTGCCGAGGGGGTGACGGGATGGTGGCGGCAGTGGGTGAATTCCAGATGCCAGCCCGCTTCGGGCGCGCCGAGCATTATCCCGCTGAATCCTTCATGATCGGTAAAGCTGCCGAGCTGCTCGAGTCCCAGCCCGGCGCAATACATGCTGGCGGTGGTGTCCAGTTCACTGACCGGCCTGGCAATGCGCATATGACAGAACGACATAATGACTCCCGTGAGCATAAGTTGAGTTGATACTGTACCGGTAAATCGGCCCGGCGTGTGTTAAGACGTGCCCAGGCGCACCTTCTCTCTGTAAATACCATAGCGGATTAACATCCGCCTTGCGCCAACAATACCTCTTCATCATAATAAAAAAAGAATTATAAAATATTATTGTTCTTAAATTGAGAATCACTGTGGGGTGGTGGATGAATAACCAATCGCGCCAGGCCTTATGGCTGGCACTGGCTGGATCGATAGTACTGATGATCGGCATGGGCTACGGGCGCTTTGCCTTCACCGGCGTGCTGCCGCTTATGCTTAATGAAGGTCTGTTAACCCTGCACGAGGGCAATCTCGCCGCGTCGGCCAATTACGCTGGCTATCTGGTCGGTGCGTTGCTGCTGGCGCGGGTGCAGCCTGGGGCCGCCACCCGACTGAGTATTATCTCCGCCGGGTTGACCATCGCCAGCCTGGCGCTGCTGGCCTGGGTGAGCTCGCCGTGGACCATTATTACGCAGCGCGCCGTCGCCGGCGCGCTGAGCGCGATAACGCTAATTGCAGGTTCGCTGTGGCTGCTGGAACATATGGGGCATCATCACGGGGCGCCGTTGCTGTATGCCGGGGTGGGGCTGGGGATATTTATCTCCGCGGAGGGGATCGCCCTTGGACATGCCCTGAACCTCACCAGCCAGCAGATCTGGCTGCTCTGCGCATTATGCGCCGGTCTGCTGCTGGCGCTGGCGATCCGTTGGCTACTGACTCCGCCGGCTGCACTGGTGAGGGTTTCCCATGTTGAGACCTCCCTGCCTGCGTCCGGGAGCGATACACGTCACGCGGCGTGGCGACTCTTGATGGTTTACGGTCTGGCGGGCTTCGGCTATATCATCACCGCCACTTATCTGCCGTTGTTTCTGTCCGGTTCGCTGCAGAGCGTTGACCCGGTCCATCTGTGGGCGCTGTTTGGTCTGGCGGCCGCGCCGTCCTGCCTCATCTGGCATAAGCTGGTGCTAAAGTGGGGATACCGGCAAGCGCTGACCCGCAACCTGCTCGTCCAGGCGCTTGGCGTGATCCTTCCAGCCTGCAGCGCTTCATTGCTGTTTTGCGTGCTAAGCGCGCTTTTGGTGGGCTTTACCTTTATGGGCACCGTAACCATTGCGCTACCGAAGGCGAAAAGTCTCAGCCATCAGGTGAGCTTCAATATGATTGCCGCGATGACTGCACTGTACGGTGTGGGACAGATTGCCGGGCCGCTTATCGCCGGCGCGCTGTATCAGATCGCGGCTTCATTTAACCCGGCGCTCTATGCCGCGGCGCTGGCGCTGCTGATTGCCGCAGGGCTGGTCTTTACCGAACGCCAGGCTTAGCCAATCGCCACGCTTTGCAGCAGCTTGCGCCACTCGCTCAGGGCGGGGGCGCTCAAGCCGCTGCGCCAGATAAGCTGGGTGGTCGCCTCGCACAGCGGTCCGCTAAGGCAGTTTTCGGGAAGCGTCATCAGCGACAGCACGCTCTCCGGCAGCAGGCAGGCGTAGCGCCCGGACGCCACGCAGGCAAGCATGCTGTGATAGGAATTGACCTCATGCACCTCGACGGCCGCCTGCTGTTCCGCCAGCCAGCGTTCTCCCAGCGCGCGGTAGCTGCAGCCGCTGGCAAATGCCGCAAACCGCAGCGGACCCGGGGTCTGCGGACGGACCAGCATCAGGGTTTCATAAAACACCGGGGTGAATGCCAGCTCGGCGGGACAGGCCGGTTGCCCATCGGCCCCTGGCGGCAGGCAAACCAGCGCGGCATCAAGGGCGGCGGTTAACACCCCCTCGGTTAACTGGCGGGTCGGTTGGGTGATGAGGGTGATATCCACCTGCGGGCACTGCTGTTGGAAGCGGGTAAGCAGCGGCGGCAGCCGGCTGGCGGCGGTCGCCTCCATCGCGCCCAGACGCAGACTGCCGCCTGGGGTTGTCGGATGCAGAGCCTGCTTTGCCTCTTCCGCCAGGCTCAGGATCCGCCGGGCATAGCTGAGAAACTGCACGCCTGCCGGGGACAACACCATTTTTTTGTTGCCGCGAACGAAGAGCTCAACGGCAAGCTCCTCTTCCAGCTGCTGAATGCGGGTCGTGATATTGGACTGTGCGCGGCCCAGCCGTTTTGCTGCCTGGGTGACGCTCTGCGTTTCTGCCACCTGAATGAAGATCTCGAGTGTGCTGTGGTTCATATTTTTCTTCTCAATACGATAATAATGTTGATCTTACCATCTTTAAAGGAGATGGTAAGCCTCCAGCATCGTTAATGCATGAGGAAACCATGAGCAACCCGCTGCTTTCGCTTCTTGATATTGATTATCCCCTGATTCAGGCCCCGATGGCGGGCGTCTCCACCCCCGCGCTGGCTGCCGCGGTAAGTAATGCCGGTGCGCTGGGCTCGCTGGGGCTGGGCGCTTCAACCGTTGCCCAGGCGGAAGCGATGATAGTCGCCACCCGCCAGCTGACGGACCGCCCGTTCAATGTCAATCTGTTCTGCCATGCGCCGCCCCGGCGCGACGCCCGGCGGGAAGCCAACTGGGCAACAACATTACGTCCCCATTTTGCCCGCTATGGTAGTACGCCACCGGATTCGTTAAGCGAGATATACCAGACATTTGTCGGTCATGCGCCGATGCTGGAGCTGCTTCTCGACATCTCGCCGGCGGTGGTGAGCTTTCATTTCGGCCTTCCTGAAGGTGAGACGATCCTGCGTCTGCGGCGGCAGGGGATCGTTACCCTGGCGACGGCAACCTCGCTGCAGGAGGCGCTGCTGATTGAACAGCAGGGGATCGACGTGGTGGTCGCTCAGGGCTATGAGGCGGGCGGGCACCGGGGGATCTTTGCTCCGCAGGAGCCTGACGCGCAGCTGAGCACCTTCACCCTGGTGCAACTTCTGCGGCGTCGGCTAACCATCCCGGTGGTGGCCGCCGGGGGCATCATGGACGGAGCGGGGATCGCCAGCGTGATGCAGTTGGGGGCGCAGGGCGTACAGCTCGGTACGGCGTTTTTACTGTGTCCGGAATCGGCCGCCGACGCCGGCTATCGCGCGGCGATCCACAACAGCCTTGACGGGCGTACGGTGCTGACCTCCGCGATATCCGGGCGTCCGGCACGCTGTCTGGCGAATGCCTTCTGTGCGCTGGGGGAAGGCTATCCGGCGAGCGCCGTGCCGGATTATCCGCTGGCGTATGATATCGGCAAAGCGCTGGCCGCCGCCGCGAAAGCCCAGGGTGTCCATGAGTATGGCGCCCACTGGGCCGGGCAGGGGGTGGGGTTGATCCGCGAGTGTGACGCCGCCACTCTGGTCCGCCAGCTGGCGGCAGAGAGCGGCTGGAACTAATGACTGACGGCTAGCGGCGGTGGGCCAGGCTACGCACCAGCCGATCGCCGGCCATTTGCACCCCCTGGACCATCGCCACCAGGATCAGCACTGTGCCAAACATGACTTCATTATTAAACCGCTGATAGCCGTAGCGGATGGCGAGGTCGCCGAGTCCACCGCCGCCGATCACACCGGCCATGGAGGAGAAACCAATCAGCATCACGATGGTCAGCGTGATCCCGGCCAGCAGCGTTGGCAGGGCTTCCGGCAGCAGGGATTTAAAAATCACGTGCCAGACGTTGCCGCCCATCGACAGAATGGCTTCAATTCTCCCGTAGTCCACCTCGTCGAGCGCGTTTTCCGTCAGACGGGCAAAGAACGGAAAGGCGCCGATGGTTACCGGCACGATGGCGGCGGTGCTGCCCAGCGTGGTGCCGACGATCAGCCGGGTAAAGGGGATCAGGGCGATCAGCAGTACGATAAACGGCAGCGACCTGCCGATATTGATCACCGCGCCTAACAGCGCGTTCAGTTTCGGCATCGGCGCCAGCCCGTTGGCGCGGGAAATAAACAACAGCACGCCGGTGGGCAGCCCGATCAGCACGGTAAACAGGGCCGCCAGGCCCACCATATAAAGCGTATCCAGCGTGCCGTCGAGTAATAACGGCCACAAATCTTCCCAACTCATGCTACTCCGCATAATGGCCTCCCCTGAACGCCGTGGCGGGTAAGAAATTCCTGTTCAGCCTGCGGGTCGTGCAGCAACGACTGGCGCAGCCGCGACCATGGGGTCACCAGCAGGTCGGCGAGTTTACCGCTTTCGACAATCTCGCCCTGTTCCAGCAGCGCCGCGTGGTCACAGATGGTTTTCACCACCTCCAGCTGGTGCGTAATCAACACGATGGTCAGATTGAGGCGCTGGTTAATATCCGCCAGCAGGGCCAGCACCGAGGCGGTGGTCTCGGGATCCAGCGCACTGGTCGCCTCATCGCACAGCAGCACTTCCGGCCGGGCGGCCAGCGCCCGGGCTATGCCGACGCGCTGCTTTTGCCCGCCGGAAAGCTGTGACGGGAAAGCGGCGGCCTTTTCGCTGAGATCCACCAGCTCCAGCAGTTCGCGCACCCGGGCCTCGCGAGCGGCCCTCGGCACTCCGGCAATCTCCAGCGGCACCGCGACGTTGTCAGCGACGGTGCGGGCATGCAGCAGATTGAAGTGCTGGAAAATCATCCCGGTGCGCAGGCGATAATCCCGCAGCGCCGCCTTGTTCAACTGGGTAATATCCTGTCCGTTCACCAGAATGCGGCCCGAGGTGGGCCGCTCCAGTAAATTGAGACAGCGGATGAGCGTACTTTTGCCGGCGCCACTGCGCCCGAGAATGCCGTATATTGCCCCTTTCGGTATCTGCAACGCGATATCGTTCAGCGCCGGTCGGCCGGTTCCGGCGTAGGTTTTGCTCAGCCCTTCGATGGTTATCATGACTGAGGGGCCACCGGGATCACCGAGCCGTTGTAGGTTTTACGGATAAACTCCGCCACCTGCGGCGAGGTCAGGTCTTTCGCCAGCGCCTTAATGCGCGGGTCATTCGCCAGGGCTGGGGTGGTCACCAGAATATTGGCGTACGGGTTATGCTCGGCGCTTTCCAGCCCCAGGGCATCCTTCGCTGGCACCAGGCCGGCTTCCAGCGCGTAGTTACCGTTAATCACCGCCAGGTCGACATCGTCGAGGGAGCGCGGGATCTGCGGCGATTCAATCTCCAGAATCTTCAGGTGTTTCGGGTTCTCGACAATATCCTTCGGCGTCGCCAGGGTGGTGGCCGGGTCGGTAAATTTAGGGTCCAGCTTAATAAGCTTCTGCGCCTGCAGCAGGAACAGCGCCCGGCTCAGGTTGGTGGTGTTATTCGGCACCGCCACGGTGGCGTTTTCCGGCAGTGATGAGAAATCTTTATGCTTATGCGAGTAAATTCCCAGCGGCTCAATATGCACGGTGGCCGCGACGGCAAAGGTTTTACCCAACGCTTTCTCCTGATCCTTCAGATAGGGAACATGCTGGAAGTAGTTGGCATCCACATCGCCACTGGCCAGCAGTTCATTGGCGTTGACCCCGCTGGTCAGCTCCACCACCTTCAGATCGAGGCTGGGATCGATTTTTTTGATGTAGTTGAGGATCTCCGCGTGGGGAACCGGGTCCGCGGCGACGCGCAGCGCGGCAGCCTGGGCAGACGTCCATGCCAGAGAAAGAGACAGTGCGACCCCTGCCAGTTTAAAAGCGGCATATTTCATGGTGTGTTCCTTTTTAGTTATGGTTAAACGATCAATTGCTCGGCGCGTTCGCGAAACACGTCCTGATAGTAGCGTTCCGCCACGTCCGGATGGGAACGCAGACGGCCCTTGAGATAATTCCAGCCGACATCGCGCAGCAGCGGATTGTGCGGGTCGCTGTCCGGCCCTCGCGCTTCACGCGCCAGCTCGGGCGGCAGGGTGTAAACCGGCACCACCGCGTCAAGCTGGGCGCCGAGGAAGAAGGCGATGGAGAGGCGCTGCTGCTGCGCCGGCGGAGACACCACGCGATGGACGGTAGCGCGCAAATACCCGTTGGTCGCCAGCTCCAGCAGTTCGCCAATATTGACCACAAAGCTGCCGGCCAGCGGCACGGCGTCGATCCATTCTCCAGGCGCGACCTCAACCTGCAGTCCTTTCTGCTCGTCCTGCAGCAGGAAGCTGAGAAACCCCGAATCTTTATGGGCGCCGACGCCCTGGCTGCTTTGGGTCTCCTGCTGGCCGGGGTAGCGGATCAGTTTGATATGCTCGTTGGGTTTGTCGCCGTAGAGCTGATCGAAAGCATTCTCCGGGAGCTGCAGGGCTTCGGCAAAAGCGCGCAGCAGGCGGATGCCCACCTGGGTCATTTGCTGTTGCCAGTGAAGTAATACCGGTTTAAGCGACGGCAGGGCGGCAGGCCACAGATTCGGACCCTGCAGGCGCTGCCAGCGCGGGGCGTCGTCGCTGAGGGTTAGCGCCGGACGTTCGGCGCCGATATCAAACTGTTCTCGCCAGTCAGGCTGGCCACGCGTCAGCTCAGAGGCCGCGCGGTTATAGCCGCGAAAATGGGGGGAGTGGATCATCGCCACCTGCTGTTTTTGCGCCTCATCGAGAGCAAAAAAGCGCTGGGACTGGCGCTGAACTTCATATTGAAGCGCGTCGTCGACACCGTGGTTGATCAAATAGAAGAAGCCGATGTCGCGGGCGGCATGACGCAGGTCGGCCAGGAAGGCCGCTTTATCCGCGGGGTCCGCGTAGCGGGCCAGGTCGAGAATCGGCAGGGTGGTCGCGTTCATTGTGTTCTCCGAAAACGGGGTAATAAGTTATGGGTAGATTCAGGTTCTGGGTTCGGGCACAACAGCAGCGCATGGTGATTTCCTCTGTCCGGGGCTGAACACAGCTTGCCTCAAGGCCAAATAAGCAACCAATAACGTTATTTTCTAATTTATGACCGCGCGGGGTTCAGTGCTTTTGCGTTAAATAGATATAGGCGCGAAGCGCGTAATGAAGCCGGTTGCGCCCGTCGGTGAGAGCCAGTAAGGTAGGCGCACTTTTTAATGCGGAACGGACGTATCGTAATGCACAGCTCGAAAGATCCCCTGCACGGCGTGACGCTGGAAGCGCTGCTCAATGCCCTGGTGGCGCGCTATGGTTGGGCGGAAATGGCCCGCCAGGTCAACATTAACTGCTTTAAAAGCGATCCCAGCATTAAGTCCAGCCTCAAATTTCTCCGCCGGACGCCGTGGGCGCGCAAAGAGGTGGAGGCTATGTATCTCGCCTCCCTTGATGATGACGCGCCGGTGGAGAAAGCGGACCCCTGGGCAAACTGGCAGAAAAAATAACCCTTACCACAGGACACCATCATGCAGAGCTGGAGCAGTAAAGATTTCACCGCCGACCGCGCGTGGGGCGCGCTGGATATTGCCAATTTTTCCGGCACCACCGTGCGTCTGCACTGGACCGACCAACCCTATATCTGGCACATCAATGATGGTCAGGAGGTGTTTGCCGTGATGGATGGTCAGGTGGCGATGCATGTGAAAGTCGACGGCGAGGAGCAGATCATCATGCTAAACGCCGGCGATATCTTCTACGCCGGGGTGGGATGCGAGCATGTCGCTCACCCGCAGGGGGCGGCGCGTATTCTGGTGATTGAGAAAGAAGGGTCGGTCTGACCCCGTGGCGGGCGGTTCTTTGCCCGCCGTTTCATCGCCCATCAGATGCGACATACCGCGTTGATATAAATTACCTATCCTGCTTTCGATATATTTAATTCTTGTTTGCCATTCCCTTCACCCCAGCACTATCTTTTGCCGCAGGCGCCTGACCAGGCAAAATCGCGGGAGAGATCATGGCAACCTTGCAGTGGGACCACGCAGTACAGTTTGTGAATCAGCCGGAAGCGGCGATTGAAATCTTTGCCGGGCAGCAGCTGCGGGCGGTGGCCGGAGGGCGGCATCCGGGGTGGGGAACCCGTAATGCGCTGAGCTATTTTGGCCTGACGTATATCGAATTCCTCGCCATTGCCGACCCGGACGAACTGCGCGCCGCGACGGACAAATTCCTCCTTTCGCGCGACGCCGCACGGCTGCTGCCGGAGAATGAGGCGCTGTTTCGGGTGGCGCTGCGCAGCGACGACATCGACGCCACCCATGACCAGTTGCGTCGCACAGGGGTGACAGTGTCACCGATTGTCGATGGCCAGCGCAACGATCCGCAGGGCAATATCATCCGCTGGCGGATCTTCACCATCGATGGCGACACTGCCGGGCTGGTCTATCCCTTTGTGCTGCAGTGGGGAGAAGACGACGCCACCCGGCTGACGCGGCTGCGCGCCCAGAGGCTGGACGCGCCGCATCCGCTGGGCGACATTACGCTTGAGCAGGCGGTGTTCGAGGTGGTCAATCCGCAGGCGGTGCGCGATCGCTGGCAGGCGCTGCTGGGCTTTCCGCCACTGGGGGAGCAGGGACTGGACGTGGGCGGCCAGCAATTTATCTTCCGTGAAGGGGCTGCCAACCAGCTGACCGAACTGGTGTTCCGCGTCGCCAACCCGGCGCTTAAGGGGCAGCGCTTTCGTGTCGGCAACGGCGTGTATCGCTTTACATAAAGGCTGACTCTAGCGTGCCGTGGCGCGCAGGGCCCCCGGCGGCTGACCGGTGATGCGTTTGAAAGCCCGGCTGAAGGCCGCCAGCGATTGATACCCGAGGCTGAAGGCGACTTTTTCCAGCGCCTGGCCTTCATGGGTGATGTACTGCACCGCCAGCCGCATACGCAGCTCGGTGAGATAGCGGGCGGGGGTGGTGCCGGTGGCGGCGAGAAAACGTTCCGCGAACAGCGAGCGTGAAAGACCCGCCTCCCGCGCCAGATCTTCCACTTTCCAGTTGACCCCCGGGCGCTGATGCATGGCGTAGATCGCTTTCGCCAGCCGGGGATCGCGCAGGACCTGTACCCAGCCGGTGGCGTTGCCGCACCCGCACGCTACCCAGCCGCGGACAATCAGCGCGGCCACCACGTCCGCCAGCCGGGCGAGGATCCCGGCATAGCCTGCCTGGCGGGTGAGCGATTCCCGCTCCATCGCCGCCAGCAGCGGCTGGATCTCCGGCCAGGTATTAAGCAGGCTGCTGACCCGCATCACCTCGGGCATGGCCTTGACCAGCGGCTGCATGCCGCCGAGCTCAAAGTCCATACAACCGCTGAAAATGACGGCGCGCTCCGGGCAGTCAGGCTGGTCGCCAGCGTTGATACAACTTACCGTGCTGCACACCGTTTCGCTGGGCAGCTGCGCCACGTTGACCACCGTGGCCTGCGGATCCGAGAGCAGGGCGTGCCCGTCGCCGTTGGGAATAAACAGCGCATCGCCGCTCTCGAGGGTGAACTGTTCTCCGCTGGCCATGCGCAGCAGCACCGGCCCGCGGCTGATGAAATGGAACTGGGCTTTACCCGCCACGGCGCTAAAGCCGACGCCGAACGGGCGTGCGGTTTCGATGCGCCGGTAGTTAACGCCGGAGAGGCGCATACCGCGCAACAGTTCGCTGGTCAGATCGATGGCAGGCTGGCTCATGGTAATTCCGGACGAATAATCAATAACTGAAGAGTATGCATCATATATCGTCCGAAAGTAAGGCCCTAAGATGACCAGGATGTTAATAAACCTGGAGAGTTGTATATGAGTTCCTGCATAGCTGCTGACGCGAGCCTGTCATCCGCCAAACCTGCCTGGCGCGCCGTCTATGCCCTGGCCCTCGGGGTGTTCGGCCTGATCGTGGCCGAGTTTCTGCCCGCCAGCCTGTTAACGCCGATGGCCAGCAGCCTCGGCGTCAGTGAAGGGATGGCCGGACAGGCGGTCACCGCGACGGCGCTGGTGGCGTTAGTTACCGGCCTGCTGATCGCCACCGCCACCCGCAATATCGATCGCCGCTGGGTGCTGATGTTCTTTTCCATACTGCAGATAGTCTCCAGCCTGATGGTCGCGTTTGCCGATTCGCTGGCGTTTCTCCTGCTGGGCCGTCTGCTGTTGGGGATCGCCATCGGCGGCTTCTGGGCGATGTCCACCGCCACGGCGATGCGTCTGGTGCCGGCGGCCCATGTGCCAAAGGCGCTGGCGATCATCTTTTCCGCGGTGTCTGTCGCCACGGTGGTGGCCGCGCCGCTCGGCAGCTACCTCGGGGAGCTGATCGGCTGGCGCAACGTGTTTATTCTCTGTGCGATACCCAGCCTGCTGGCGCTGCTCTGGCAGCTGTGGGTGCTGCCCTCCATGCGCCCGGAGAGCGTCGGGACCTTCTCCACGCTGTTCAGGGTGCTGCGCCGTCCCGGCATGCTGGCGACGATCCTGATTTTCAGCGGCCATTTCGCCTTCTTTACCTACCTGCGGCCGTTCCTTGAGACCGTCGCGCAGGCCAGTATCGAAGGGGTTTCGCTGATATTGCTCGGCTTCGGTGTCGCTAACTTTATCGGCACTTCGGTGGCGAGCTATCTGCTGAGCCGTAGCCTGCGCCTGACCCTGGCGCTGGTGCCGTTGATGATGAGCGTTCTGGCGCTGCTGATGGTGACGTTTGGCCATCTGACCGTGCTGGCCGGGCTGCTGGTCGCCCTGTGGGGATTTGCCTTCGGCCTGGTGCCGGTGGCCTGGTCCACCTGGCTTGCCACCACCGTGCCGGATGAAGCAGAAAGCGCGGGCGGTCTGCTGGTCGCCTCTATTCAGCTGGCCATCAGCGCCGGGGCCGCCGGCGGCGGGGCGGTGTTTGATTTGCGCGGCGCCAGCGGCGTCTTCACCGGCAGCGGTCTGCTGCTGTTGAGCGCGATGGTGATTGTCTTCGCCGCCGTACGGGTGAAACCGGTCGCCCGCGCCGACCAGCCGGTGACGGGCCGCTTATCCCGCGAGATCGATAACTAAATTGGCCGACAGGCTGCGGGAGCAGCACAGCGCAATATGCTGCTCTGCGGCCTGTTTTTCCGCCTCCGACTGCACGGTATCCCGGTGGTCGACGGTTCCCTCGCGTACCGGCGTCAGGCAGGCGCCGCAGATCCCCATCTCGCAGGAGAGCGGCACCGCGACGCCATGCTCCTGCAGCACCTGGGCGATGGTTTTGTCCCCCGGCACCGGCCAGCGCTCCCCGGTGGAGGCGAGGGTGATGGTGAAGGTTCCGTCCGCCGCCGACGCCGCCGACGCCGCCGTCGGGGCGGGCGGCTGGAACGCTTCGCTGTGCAATTGCGCCTCCTCCCATCCGACCGCCCGCGCGGTATCGCGAACCCGGGCCATAAATCCGGGCGGACCGCAGAAGTAGACCCGGGTGTCGGCGTCCGGAGCCCCCAGATCCTGCGCCAGCCGCTGGCGCGGACTCTGCCCCTCGTCTGAGCAGTGGATCTGGCAGATTCCACCCGTTAGCTGGCGGGCGATCTCGGTGGCGAAGGCGGCCTCCTGCGCACGGCTAACGTAATAGTGCAGCGTAAAGCTGGCGCCGGACGCCGCCCGGGCGTGGGCCATCGCCAGCAGCGGCGTAATGCCGATCCCGGCGGCGAGAAGCACCACATGGCCGCCCTCGTGCAGCGGAAAGTGGTTGCGCGGGGCAGAGATTATCAATGGCTGTCCCGGGCGCAGGGTGTCATGAATATAACGGGAGCCACCGCGAGACTGCGACTCGCGGGCGATGCAGAGCAGATAGCGATCCCGTTCGGCCGGGCTGCCGGTCAGGGAGTACTGACGGATCAGCCCGCAGGGAAGATGGAGATCGATATGGGCGCCGGGCGTCCACGCCGGCAGCGGTTGCCCCTCGGCGCTCACCAGACGAACGGCCAGATTTTTCGCGCCCTGGCGCCACAGGCCATCGACCACCACCGGGAGTATGTCGCGCATATGACCTCCACTCATACCAGAAAGAAATCGCCAAAGCCCATCTTCTTCAGCCCGCGCCGGTAGGCGATAGAGCTGCGGTCCGCCGGAATATGCGCCTCCAGGGTCAGATCCAGCGGCAACCGTTCCGGACGCTGGGTCTCGACCATCAGGCGGTCCTCTTCAAATACCCGCAGGTTGAACGCATGTACGTCTTCCACCGGCACGTGCAGATCGAAGTTGCGGGCAATAGGGGCAAACATCCGCGTCACCCGGGACGACACCGGCGAGGCGGCGTTCATGATCACCAGCCTGGCGTCGGCGGGAAAATGGATGGTCAGCGTAGCGGTGAACGGCAGATGCATTTCAAAGTGACGCAGCCACTGGAACCCTTCCGGCGCGCGGAAATCAGAGCTGGCCGGGTAATTGCCCACCGAGCTCCAGTAGTCGGCAACAAAGCCGAACGGCGTCTCCTGCGGGGTGTAGTCCGGCACCTGCTGGTTGTCCGGATCGGCGAAGGTATCGGTGTGGATCCACGCGAAGTGGGCGACATCGAGAAAGCCTTCGACCTGGCGGCCGGCAAATCCCTTTACCTCGAAGGCCGGGCAGTTGATTTGCTGAAAGCCGGCGTCGTCCCAGTGCGGCATGGTCGGTAACGGCGGCGGATTGTCCGGATCGCAGGCCAGGCAGGTCCAGATCAGCCCGTAGCGCTCCTCCACGGCGAAGCTGGTGAGATGCAGTTTGGCCGGAATGGGTTGCCCCGGACTGGAGGGGATACGGTTGCAGCGGCCATCCTCGCCAAAGCGCAGGCCATGATAGGGGCAGACGATGCCTTCTTCTTCATGAAACCCCAGGGTCAGCGGCACCCCGCGGTGCGGGCAGACGTCGCGGGCGACTACCACCTGGCCTTTAATACGATAGATAACCAGCTGTTCGTCCAGCAGGGTGGCTTTCACCGGGGCGCCGGCAATATCGCAGGCGCGGGCCACCGGGTGCCAGCAGCGGGCCAGCCGCAGCCAGTCCTCTGGATCAAAGGTGCAATGGGCGGGGGGCGTGGGGGTGGTTGTCTTCATGATTTCTCTTCCTGCTCACATCGGTGATTGTTTTATTGTTGTGAGATTATTGTTGTCATATTAGGGTGTTCACATCCATCACCATTAATTCACTCTGCTGTTGCAAAAAAGAGTACAGGGGCGCCATGAGTCCATTTTCCCGTTTCGCGCACTATTTCATCGCCGTGGCCCGCTGCGGCAGCCTGCGCCGGGCCGCCGAGCAGCTGCATATTTCCGCCTCGGCGATTAACCGCCAGATCCTGCAGGCCGAGGAGGCCTTCGGCACCCCGCTGTTCGAGCGCCTGCCGGAGGGACTGCGGATGACCACCGCCGGTGAGTTGCTGTATGACAACCTGCTGCGCTGGCAAAAGGAGTTTCGCCAGACGCGGCAGAAATTCGATGAGCTGCAGGGGATGAAGCGCGGAAGCGTTAGCGTTGGCATGGTGCAGGCGCTGGCGGAAGGGGGTTTCGCCGCCGCGCTGGCGGAGATCATCGCCAGCTGGCCGTGGCTGGAGCTGGATCTGCAGGTGGCTGACAGCCACACCGTCAGCCAGAAAGTGCGTCAGGCGGACCTGGACGTCGGCCTGATCCTCGATCCGCAGGGGCAGGCTGGACTCAGCGTGCTGGCCTTTGCCGAACTGGAGGTGGGGATTGTGATGCGTCCGGACCATCCCCTGGCGGGGGCGAAGGCGCTGTCTTTGGGCGAGCTCAGCCTGGAGCGGCATATCGTGCCCGGCGCGCCGCTGATCGTCCATGAGCGGGTGGCGCTCCTCTATCGCCACCATGACTTTGCGCCGGAGAATACCATCAGCTGCAATGATATCCGGCTTATCAAGTCGTTGGTGCTACGCGGCAGCGGCGTGACGCTCCTTAGCCTGCTCGACGTGCTGGACGAGGTCCAGCGTGGACAGCTGGTCTTTGTCCCGCTGCGCAGTACGCTGTTGCGACCGCTGACCCTGGCGCTGTGTACTGCGCCCTCGCGTCAGCTTTCGCGGCCCGCGCAAATGGCCATTCAGACGCTGAGTGCGGTGATCGAATCCATGGCGACGGTCAGCCCAGCGGCCCGCTGAGGATGGTGTCGCACATGCCGTTGATAATGCGCTCCCCGGTCTCCTCACGCAGCTCCTGGTACCAGGCTTCGGTGAGCTGCATATCCTTCCCGTGGGTAATATCGCACCGTTTGCGCGCCTTCAGCACCAGGTCACGAACCCGGTCGCAGCGCTGGGCTTCATACTCGCGCAGGGCGGCCGCAATATCTCGGGTCTGGCGGAAAACGGCGCCCAGCACCACTGCATCTTCCATCGCCGCGCAGCCTCCCTGGCCAATATCCGGGGTGGTGCTGTGTCCGGCATCGCCGAGCAGCGCGACGCGGCCGCGCACCAGGCGGCTGAAAGGTTCGATATCATGGATTTCAATGCGGTTGGTGGTCTGCGGGTCGAGGGCGGCGATCAGCTTCTGCACCGGCGGCGCCCAGCCGGCAAAGTAGCGGCTGAGGTCAGCGCGCAGGGTGTCACGATCTTCCGCCAGACCCGCCGGCAGCGGCACATCAAAGAAAAAGTAGAACCGGCCGGCGGAGACCGGCATCAGCGAGACGCGCTTGCCTTCGCCGACAAAGGTGGTCCACTGATCGCCGGGGGCCAGCGCTTCATCTATCTCCACCAGACCGTTCCAGTTGACGTAGCCGGCGTAGCGCCGCTGCGGGGTAAAGCCCAGCACCCACGGACGCAGTGCGGAATGGCTGCCGTCGGCGGCAATCAGCAGATCGCCGCTGGCGCTGCTGCCGTCGGTAAACCATACCGTCACGCCGTCGGCGTCTTCTTCACAGCGGGTGACGCGTTTGCCGAACTGCACGCTGTCCCGTCCCCAGTAATCCAGCATTTCCCGCTGCAGTTCTGCCCGGGAGACCGGGCAGGGGCGGCTGCCGGTGCGTTCGATCAGCGGGGCGAGACTGAACTGGGTCATGTTCTCGCCGCTGCGGAAATCACGATACGCCATCCGGCGCAGCGGCCCGCCGAAGGTCTCCATGATGTCGCCCATGCCGAGGTGGGCCATGCACTTCACGCCGTTGGGCCACACGGAAATCGCTGCGCCGACCGGTTTGATCTCTTTCACCGCTTCATAGACGTCGCAGTCGATCCCCGACTGTTTGAGCGCCACTGCCGCGCTTAAACCGCCGATGCCGGCGCCAATCACGATTGCTTTCATTTTTTTCTCCTTCTCCCGATGTTGTGACTGACTACAGCAATTTGCGTACCAGTTCGCTGGAGGGAGGAAAACCGCCTGCCTGAGGCACAGCGATGGCTCATGACGCACCGCATCGGTGCAATATGAGGTATTGGTTGCCTTTTTATGAATCAAAAGTTTCTGTATGTTGCATTAAGAATCTATCGTTTCAGGCGCCTGGTTCAGCAGCGAAGAGGAGTGATGCATCACGAGCGTAATCTAAGTTGATGATTTTGGAGTGATAATAAATTTATTGCTGCCCTTTTGTCGTCTCTGGCCTGCTTTGTGCACAAGCCCATGCACTTCTCTTTACTACGGGATATCACTATGTCTGACGAACATCACAGTGGCCTGCTTTACGGCCTTGAACAGCGGATCCCACCGCTTCCGGCCTTTTTCAGCGCTCTCCAGCATGTGCTGGCGGGCCTGGTGGGGATCATCACGCCGCCGCTGATTATCGGCGCTACCCTCGGGCTTGGCGACTGGCTGCCGTATCTCATCAGTATGTCGCTGCTGGCCTCGGGCATTGGCACTTTTCTGCAGTCCAATCGGGTATGGGGCATCGGCGCCGGGATGATCTGCATGCAGGGCACCAGTTTTGCCTTCCTCGGCGTGACGGTGGCCGGAGGGATGTGGGTAAAAGCCCAGGGCGGCGGGCCGCAGGATATGATGGCGATGCTGTTTGGCGTTAACTTTGTCGCCGCTCTGGTGCCGGTGATTGTCAGCCGCTTTATCGAACCGCTGAAGAAAATCTTTACTCCCATCATTACCGGCAGCGTGATTGCGCTGATCGGCATCAGCCTGATCAAGGTCAGCGTCATCAACTGGTGCGGTGGGGAAAAGGCCGAGGATTTCGCCAGCATGAGCAATATCGCGCTCGGGGCGGGCACCCTCGGGGTTATCGTCCTGCTGAGCTGCGCCAAAAACCGCTGGCTGCGGCTCTCCTCGGTGGTGGTGGGCATTGCCGTGGGCTGCATCGCAGCGGGGCTGAGCGGTCAGTTCCATCTTCACAGCCTGGGCGACACCCTGTTTCGCCTGCCGACGCTGTTTCCGTTCGGCTTTCAGTTTAACAGCGCGATATTTCTGCCGGTCGCCCTGGTGTCGCTGGTCTGTATTCTGGAGGCGGTGGGCGATCTGACGGCCAACTCGCTGATTTCGCAACAGTCTGTTGACGATCGCGCTTTCCGTAACCGGCTGAAGGGCGGTATCCTGGCGGATGGCGTCAGCTGTATGGTGGCGGCCATGCTCTGTGCTTTTCCGAACACCACCTTCGCGCAGAACAACGGCGTGATCCAGATGACCGGGGTGGCCAGCCGCTATGTCGGACGCTACATTGGCGTGATTCTGATCCTGCTCGGGCTGTTTCCCCCGGTGGGCGAACTGCTGCGGCAGATCCCGGCGCCGGTGCTGGGGGGCGCCACGATGGTGATGTTTGGCTGCGTGGTGGCGGCCGGGATCCGGATTATTACCCAGACCCCGCTGAGCCGTCGCGATGTGCTGATCGTGGGGCTGGCGTTTGGCGCGGGTCTTGGCGTGGAGTCGGTGCCGGCGTTTCTCAGCCATTTTCCGCCGATGGTCGGCGATCTGTTCGGTTCGGCGGCCACCAGCGGTGGGCTGGTAGCGATAGCGCTGAACCTTATTCTGCCGCAGGAGCAGGCGGCGACGAAATCGTTAAGGAGTCAGGATGATCGCGCTGAGTCAGTTTAACAGCCTGAGCAAAGATGAGGCGGCGGGGCTGCTGGCCCCTTGCGTGGCGATCCCGGCCTGGGGCGAGATGCTGGTGAGCTTACGACCTTTCGCCAGCCGCCATGCGCTGCTGCAGGCCGCCCGTAAGGCGATGGCTAACTGGGGAGAGGATGAGCTGAACGCGGCGCTCAGCGCCCATCCGCGGATCGGTGAGAAGCCGACCGGCAGCCAGGCGCATGCGGCGCTGTCGCGCCAGGAGCAGTCGTCGGTGGACAGCGAGAATGAGCGGCTCGCGCAGGCCCTGCGGGAGGGCAATGCCCGCTACGAAGCCCGCTTTGGCCG
>OGSG01000240.1_pt1 | contig 20715 bp, 24 predicted proteins | sample 1573841 | NCBI WGS metagenome assembly OGSG01 (sample SAMN03295849, study PRJEB24534) | human gut metagenome | isolation source: fecal sample 2 from infant 7 | host: Homo sapiens | place: USA: Pittsburgh, PA | collected 2014-07
CTCTGCCTGCCTGACCAGCTTCACTTCGTCAATACGGTTCTCACTGCACGCTTACGGTTGTTGAGGGTGGCGGTGAGTTCACCATGGAAGGCGGTCAGTCTTCTTACCCGAAGGTGTATGACATGAAGGCCATGTCCGATGAGGTTCAGGGCTTTGTGCTGAACAAGTACGGACGCCTGCATGTCAACACCTCAGATAGCCTGTGTCCGTTTATTCTGATAAGAGTATGCAGCAACCCCGTCCTGGCTGGCCTTCAGCATTTCCCCGGCACGTATTTGATGGGACTGACCAGTAAAGCCAGTCAGGATAATGTTTAAAAAAGCCCACCCGGAAGGTATGCTTTCAGGAACGTAACAACCATGAAGGAAATCGTGTGGCCAGTGAACTGACAGAGAAAGACCTGCTGGAGAATGGTTTCACCGTCAGAAACGTATCCCGGCTCAGGGAAGTGCTAAACAGGAATGAAAATACCGGCGAGACGCTTTTGGGACTGGTTGATGATTTGAGCCGGCGTTTTTATGCCGGGGTCATTTGCCTATTACTTGTTCTGGCGCCTCTGATTTTCCTTCCCGTCTTTTATCCGCCTTCCCTGCTGCTGTATTACTTACCTGTCGCCATTTTTGGTGTTATTGCGGTCTGGTATCTGATCCCCCTCGGCCTCTCATGGAAAGCATACCGGATGATGAAAAGCCGGTAGGTATCACTGCGGTTTTTCGTCATGCTGCAGCTGGTAAAGCGTATGGCCAATTTTTGTACCTTTCCACGTCGCCGAGACGCCATTAATGGCCAGTGCCGTCCGGCTCATGGTGGTCACCTGTCGCATGAAGTCGGGGGCAAGATACCGGTACAGACGCCAGGCATCAGGTTTCAGGCTGAGCTTGAACATGCCATAGTAGGACGTGCTGAGATCTACCAGTTGATAAGCCAGTAAACCCACTTTACGATCAAAGCCCAGAAATTCGGCCGACCCTTCAAAGCCATCGCGCATAAAGTTGACGGGATGTTCTTTCCCCGCCAGCTTCTGGATGCCTTCTGCTGCCGAAGAGACACCATTAAGCACCAGGGTCGCACCGGCGATAATGCCTAGCACATTTCCTGTCGGAACGGATGAAGCAATGACACCTATACCACCGGCTATCTGCAGACCGGAAATCACCACACCAACAAAATCGATGACATAGCCGAAGAACTTCCCGTTTTCTTCGTAGATCCTGACCGATGCGGTGAGAAGAGACTCGCCCGTCCTCAGCATTCTGTCCTGAATTTTCAGGTTATTGTGTTCCTCGCGGATGTTCAGGATACACCGCTGGCATTCCTGTTCTGTCGCGCCATTGCGGATGGCGGCCAGCTGAAGTTTACTGAAATCACGCACATTGTCCTGAAAGCGAACACGCGTCAGGGCATCTTTAATATGAAACCCCGATACGGCAAGCGCTGTATTCATCAGCTGATTCACTTCCAGTGAGGCCATTGTCAGGAAATAGCTCGAAAAGCGATTAACACCTGTATATATGTCCAATTCCTTCCCTCGAATCGTTGTAGACCGGAAAATATACGGTAGCACACACCTTTAAGCTGTGACAGATTCCCGGCTGTATCTCATTACCAGGTAATTTTCACTGCCGGCCTGGACTGAATCGCCACGGTTTCCAGCTCTGGAGATCGATCTGCTTTCAGTCTGTGTTCACGAAATAAAAGCCGCCCGCTTTAAATATTCCACGGACCAAGTCACTCGCGATACATACATTTATACCTTTTCTGATGTCAGCCCGGTTGGTCCGGTGGATGTTCCCTGAATCACCGGGGTCGGGCGGGACGATGATCCCTTCTACCGGCACCGTTTGCTGGAGAGATTGCGGAAATGAACGCCTGGCTTCACAGCAACATTAACCGTCGTGTTTATCAGGTCGGTTTTGCGACCCGTCAGGAAGATTACGACAGAGAGATTGCCGTTCTGTTTGAGGCGCTCGAAACGTTAGATAAAAGGCTGGCCATTTCACTGTACCTGTTCGGTGACGAACTGACTTTATCCGACCTCTTCCTGTTCCCGTCACTGGTGAGATTCGAGACCGTGTATGCCGTACATTTCAGGGCAAACATCAGGCCACTGCAGTCGTTTGAAGCCCTGTACCGGTACATGCTGAATCTGCTGACCCGGAAAGACTTCCGCCAGACCCTGAACATGCACCACATTCACCTGCATTACTATCTCTCGCATAGGACTCTCCAGTTTGAGAGTCCAACTAAATGGGTGCAGTACATTGGTTAATTGAAAAATTACCTTCGGGGCTTTCTTCTTTCTGCCTCACAACAATGTTACACACCACGTGAACGTCATGAGACAAAAAGCCTCAAGCGCCACGGGCATTATATCCCCATGTCGATTATCTGCCCAGGACTAACAGTCCTCAAGCCTGTATAAACGCTCACCATTTTCCCCGGTCATTCTTTTCCTAATATTCCCAGAACCTCATGAATCATAGCGTCGCGCTATTCACTTTAACGTAGGCTGCGGGCACGCAAAGGTGAAGCTGGTATTGTGTCGCCAAACACGGGTTCGAGAGGCGACCCAATCCAGATGCTCCGTATGAGCGTTAGATAAACCTACGTCAGGACACATCAAGGCTGGCTGTATCGTGTCGTGGTTGTTGATTTGTTCTCAGTAAGATTATCGGTTGGTTAATGCACTCCAGATGACGGTGTAACTCCCAGTATGGCCCTCAGTTCAGAGCACCACCCTTATGTAGGTGCTGACATAACTATCAATTTTCATCGTACGAAACTACATACGCATCTACTCAAAAACTCAAATGAGTTGAAATAATGATTTATAGTGTTTCCGCAGATGCTCTATGGCTACAGTTGTAACCATGGGGCCTGTGTCGTCGTCTTCAGATACCCCTTAAGACACCATCGTCCCTTCACTGGCATAGCTAGTAGCCAAACATCGCTATGCGCGTTTCTATGGATATTGATTCTGTGTCCGACCGTAGGCGGATAAATTTGTATCTAAGCCCTCATACTCATATGAGTAAATACACATAATTTCATTTACACATTTTCCTTTATGCTTTAAACTGCTTACGTAAAAACTCATTACAGTAAATACTCATAAACTCATATGAGTAAAATGTGAGGTATAAATGAAAGTAATATCGTTTTTGAATCCAAAAGGTGGGAGCGGTAAAACTACTGTCACAATTAACGTCAGTACGAGCATTGCTAAGCGACATCGTGTGGCTGTTGTAGACACCGATCCGCAGCAAAGCCTTGCAAACTGGAACAAGGCTGAAAAAGCGAACTTTGACGTATTCACTGCAGCATCTGAAAAGGATGTTTATACGATAAGAAAAGAACTTGCAGATTATGACTATGTCATCATTGATGGAGCAGGTGCGCTTTCTGTAATTACTGCCGCTGCAGTTATGGTCAGTGATCTGGTTATCATTCCAGTGACACCGTCACCATTGGATTTTTCAGCTTCTGGTGCAGTTATAAGTGTGCTGGAAGCTCAGTCATACAGCAGACCTGTTGAGTGCCGTTTCCTTATTACACGTAAAATCGAGCAAGCTACGATGCTTGGTGTTCTGCGTGAGAGCATCGCTGCAACAGGAATTCCTTCTTTAAAAACGTCTATTACACAAAGACAGAGCTATGTGAAATCTGTTCTTGATGGCGAAACGGTGTTTGATACTAATGACGGAGCTGCCAAAGGTGAGATAGAAGTGCTTGCAGGTGAGATCCTTAAATTAATTGATTAAATACACATTTACACATAAACTCAAATGAGTAAATGTGTGCTGGAGTGTTGTTATGAGCTTAGTAAAACAGAACCGTAAGCAGACTGCCTCACCTCGGGTTATGACCTTCGGTGAAAACAGGGATTTAGATAAAGTTATATCAGCCCAACCATCGGGCATACAGAAACGCGTCAATTTCAATATGGCAGAAGAAAAACATCAGAGATTGAAAGCCGCATGTGCCCGACAAGGCGCTTCTATTTCAGATGTAATGAATGATCTTGTTGATTCGTGGTTAAAAGATAATGAGTAAGTGAGTTTTTACTCATTAACTCAAATGTTCTTTCTTAAGCGAATGATTACTTTAGTTGGCTAAATGAAACATCTATAGGTGATGGGCGTTTGGTTTGTAGGCTTGATACAAAGTGTAATCGTACTTGGCTGCTAACGAGTATAGGGCCTCAAGATAGGTGTTAGCGTGTACGCACGTAGCAAGATTTATAGCCATATGATCACGTAGTACTTTATCCACATATTCACCTGATAGATCAATTGATCAGATCATTATATAGATCATTACAGTTCAATAGAGATCACCTTATCTATAACTCACTGTTTTATATTAAATAAATAGCGATCACGGCGGTTATTTTCATAAGCCGGGCGGTTACTTTCATAGTTAAGGCGTTTACTTTCATAACGTAGGCGGTTATTTTCATAAGTTAAATGCGGTTACTTTCATAAAGACAGCTGCTTTTACTCACTGGATGTGGATAAATGGAAAATTCTGAAGCGCAGCAAAGTCCTTTTGCGATCAAAAAGAAAGAGTCAGGGGAGAGTTATGAGCTGACGCCGAACAGTAACAAAACTGTTCAGCCTGTGGCTTTGTTACGCCTCAGTGTGTTCACTCCGGTATCTCCAAAAGAGAAGGGAAAACGTGATTTTCTTATTGATGCGTCGGAAGAACTTTCAAGCCTGGAAGTTGCGCGGCAGGAAGGGTACACCAATATCAAAATCCAGGGGGCTAAGCTCGGTATGTCAACCGACTTTAAGACTTGGATCGGGATTATTTCAGCGTTCTCCAAGTATGGTTATACCTCCGACAAAATTTGTCTACCTTTCTCAGAGTTCGCAAGGATGTGCGGTCTGAGACCAACCGACATCAATGGCCGAGCCAGAAATCGATTAAGCGAATCTCTTTTTAACCTGTCTAGCGTGACTCTTTCGTTTCGCAGCCAGGATGGCAAGCGCAGCCTTGTAACCCACCTTGTCCAACGTGCGCAACTTGATATGGAAACGAATGAAGTTGAGATAGTTGGAGATCCGAGTCTATGGGAGCTATATCGCTATGATCATAAGGTTTTACTCGGACTGAAAGCGCTGTCAGCATTATCCCGTAAGGAATCAGCCCAATCCCTTTATGTCTATTTCGAAAGTATGCCTGCCGGTACGTTGTATGTCTCCATGAAGCGGCTGCGTGAAAGGCTTGCAATGGAATCTCAGGTAAAGGACCAGAATGCAACTATACGGCGCGCGATGAAGGATTTAAAAAGCATTGGTTACCTTGATTACACAGAAACCAAAAAGGGTAGGGAAATCATGTTCATTGTTCACTCTCGATCGCCGCGCCTTATGTTGCCAGTAGCGTGAAGGCGGTCACGTTCATAAACTGTTTGAAAGCGGCTGCATTCATACTTTTGATTGTTTAAAAGCGGTTGCTTTCATAAGGTACTCATCTTTTGATAGCCTGAAGGCATTGATGACAAGGGGGTAGCCTAAATTTCATGAATAAAGAGGTGCCTGAAGTCAGGCGATCTTATGAAAGTAGCCGCTTGTTATGAACGCAGCGAGCTATTTATGAAAGTAACAACCTTGTTGGAGGCTGAGTTAATGCCCAGCCAGAAGCCAAACCGTTCTGATCGTCAGGAGATATATAATAGCGGTTATATTCATAATGACATTGCGCTAGATGAAGTCAGGCCTGTTATACCCTCAAAGCCTTACTTTGTTCACATAGCGCAAAATTTAGCTATCTGATTTTCAACATTGCAACAGCATCAGCTTCTGCCATTGAAAATTGAACCCTATGCCGTGCGGCGACATCAAGCGCAAACACTTTCGTGTATACCTCCGTCGAGCTTACCGATTTATGCCCCATCAGACTCTGTAGCACCTTCAGCGGAATGCCGGCGTACAGCATGTGCATGGCGTAGGAATGCCGGAACGTGTGCGGTGTCACCGGCACCGAGAACGTGACACCATCAGCGGCAGCGGCATCGACGGCCTCATTAATCCACGTGCGTACGGTGCGGTCGGTGATTTCCCAGATACGCGCTTTTTCAATTCTGCCGGTACGCTTGTTGCGGCGCTCCAGCGGAATTTTCAGGGTGGCCACCATCATCTGCAGTTGGCTGACGTAATGCTGATCTGACAGTGGCACCAGGCGATGCGCCTGGCTGCCGGCCGGTGCCCGACCTGCAGTCCGCGCAGCTTTCTCCGCGCGCTGTTTAAGGGTTGCCAGCTGAACGAAAGGCAGGGATGACGTCAGCGAGAAATCACTCCGGGTAAGCGCCAGCGCCTCGTTAATGCGCGCGCCGGTGTTCCAGAGGGTTGCCAGCAGCATCTTGCGGTGCAGATCCGGCACATAGTGGAGCAGGGCGCTGACCTCCGGTGCCAGCAGGTATTTCGGCAGTTCATCCTGAACGAGCGCCATCTGACGCAGCGCCAGCGCGGCCGGATAATCGATGGCGACGGGTAACGATACCGCCTGCGACGACAGGGCAGGATAGTTGTTCATGGTCACGTAGTTATCCTTCATGATCTTCTGGAAGGGGATGGTCTTTTTGCTTACGGAGCCTGCCTGCAGCGATTGCCTTCGCCTGCATGAGGTGACCAAGAAGACGAAGAATCAAAACTGGAGCGTTGCAGTTCGCAAATCCTACGAAGTTCTCTGGCAAGCCCAATGGATTTAAGGCCCAGCCAGGCATACTGATACTGACGCTCAGGATAGTAATCATCCAACATCCCGGTATCGTTTTCTCGGGTGGATGTGATTACTCTCATTGCCTCGTTTCTGAGCACAGGCAGTTCCCGGATACGGTACATCAGCATAGGAGGCAGACTACGCCAGTCGCCAGCTACCTTTTCGTAATCGGGCGGTGCAGGATCACTGTTAATGCCTTTACGAAAATTTTGTCCACCAGGTACGATTATGGTCTCACCTTCATTGATGGCTTCCTGCGCACATTCATCTGCAAATCGCTCAAGAATAATAATCAGCTCTGTAGCGATAAACAGGCGCTCGCTGGCCAGCTTTTCTTTTGCGGCTGCTTCCTCACGCTTTAGCGTAAAACGATGCGTCAGAGCCACACCGCCCATTGCGGCACCAATGGTCGAAACCGCCGTAATGATCTGCGGCCACAGGCTGCCGCTGTCCTTCACAACCTTCACGCCTTCGGTCGCAATAAACCAGTCAGCCATGTTTGCTCCTTATTGGGAAACCCCGCCCGCTATTATGATCGCTTCGCCCTCGAATATGACACGTGGCTACGGAAGCACGGAGCCCGTTTGTCCCAGCAGGAACCTGGTTAACACCTGATGCAAATCTATTTTCACAGCACCTCCCGGTATGCCTCCAAAATCCCGTGCATGCCAGTAATCAATTCGCCAGCCAATTTCTGGCATTTCCTGGATATTTAAGCGACGGGCCAGCTCCTTCCCATTCAGATCGATAATAAAATGAAGGTCAGGAGAGTTACCTTCCGGGTTGCTGATACCTGGTTCACGGAGATACCAGACAAATTTGTGACCACTGTCCTTCAGCTCACGAAAAAGTTCCTTCTCATCCATTTCTGCCCCCTGCAATCCTTTTCTAACAAATAGTCACTCAGCGTAATGATGACGCGCAGCATAATCAGCTTCGAACAACCCTGCTTATGTCACCCGGATGATTTTACCATTCAGTCATAATTATCAGGCTGATAATAAGCAGACATATAGACACGCCGGTAAATTACCGGAAGGCCGTTACGGCATGATCCGATTTTTTTCTTATTTAAGGTTTTCCGGAAGTGTACCACGTTCATTATCTTAACGCCGTGGCGGTTTCTGCGGCTGCGGGCCGCGTCACGGAACAGGGCGTAACACAACATATGGATTAAAAGGCAGCTGACGGAGTGGCATATCTTGTGTTTCCGGGCGTCTGCCCGGTGGGGCGGTGTGCGCAGATCCGTCTCTTCCTTTTTTCGGATCTGAGGAGAAATAAGAGGACAGGGATACAGGTATAGCCACATCAACATCACTTTCACTAATTCATGTTCCATCACAAATTACATCTTTAAATAAAAAATTTAATTACGCACACTAAGACTGCTAGGTTAGCATGGCAAACAAAACAAATATGAAAGGAACGATGATGCTCAGCCAGCTTAACCTGCGTTTTCATAAAAAACTGATCGAGGCGCTGAAAATGCGCGCCGGTCGCGAAAATACTTCGGTCAACGCCCTGGCCGAACGCTTCCTTGATGACGGTCTGAAAACGGCCGCGGCCGGCGACGGATATTTTCAGCTGATCGCCGATCCGGACGCCACGGTCCGGCAGCTTTACCGGCATATTATTCTCGGCCAGACTTTCGGCACGGCCCCGGTCTCCCGCGACGAGCTGCGCTTCATTCTGGTTCACGCCAGGGAGGCGTTTCTGAACGGAAGGGACAGGCTCGCCACCCTCCCGGCCCTGGGCACGCTGCTCGACATCACCCGCGATCTGCTGGCCTGGCAGGTGGAGCATGACCGTCCGGTGGACAGCCACTACCTGAAGGGGATCTTCCGGCTGTCCGGGGAAAACTGGACGGAAGAATTTGACGCTTTCCGGTCGGAACTGCGCCCGGTCGTTGACCAGATGTATGCCGAATATCTGCTGCGCCCCCTGGAGAGCGACTGCTTTGAACTGGCAGACGTGCCTGACAGCCAGCTGGCGGAGATCTTCACCCTGCCGCGCTTGAAGGTGATTTTCCCGCTGGTTCTGCGCGGGCTGGACTGGCGCACGGAAAAAGCCAGAGCCCTGGCCCAGGAGCTGCGTCCGGTGATTCCGGCCGTGACGGAAACCATTAAGGCCGGCACGCTGCGTCTCGATATCCGTATCGAGGGCCAGCAGCCCGGCGAACGCCCGGGTTCCTGGTATGACACGCCGCGCCTGCACCTGCTGATCACCGGACAGGATTTTGTGGTGCCTTATGGATGGGAAGCATTCTCTGAACTGCTGGGCCTGTTCACGCTGTATGCACGCCATCCGGAGGCGCTGGCGCACGGCCATCAGGGCGAGAGGGTGATGTTCTCCCCGCCCGGACACGTATCAAAAGAGGGGTTCTTTGGTATAGACGGGTTACGGATTTTTCTGCCGGCAGCGGCCTTTGAGACCCTGGTCCGCGAGCTCACCACGACATGTCAGGAAGGCACGCTGGCGGAGGCCCTGACCGGGCTGCGCTGCCTGTACGGGGATCTGTGAGGAAAACCTTATGTACAATAATCTTCCCGCTCTGACTGAAAGTATTTTGTGGGATGACGGTCTTCTGGCTGCAGACTACGCCGCGCTGGACGCCAGGAGGCTGGAGGATGCGCTGAAGGGCTACCTTCAGGCTGTCAGTCTTCTGCGCGGGGAGTGGCATACCCTGCAGGGCTCTCCGCTTAGCCTGTGGATTGCCTGTCACGATCAGCTGACCCTTTATCGCCCCGGGCTGCTGTCGGCTGAGCGCATTATCCTGACCGATACGCTGGAGGAGGCGGCGTTACGCCTTGATACCCTGGCATCATCGGAGGCGATGGATCATCTAGTATATCACAATGCTACCGATCGGCTGGCAGATATCAGAACCGGCGTGGCGCAGTTCGTGCGTTTTGTGAAGGACAATTTTCTCTTGATCCAGGCCGGCTTTATTGCCTTCACGCCCTGTGAATCAGCCAGGCAGGAGCAGCAGCGTAAGATGCAGCTCCTGCAGGATAATCCCGATCGACATTTCCTTCACAGCGTGATGCCTCCGGCTGTGGCTCAGCTCTATGAACGAAGCCTTTCCGTGCGGGGCATCAGGCGAGTGGGTGAAGAAGGGCATTTCAGGTTCGTGTCAGAAAAAACATTGCCGGACGAAATCATGCTGGAGCTGCGGGACTGCCTGAGCCCTTTCACCAATGCGTATATGTACCAGGAGCTGCAGCCAGTCGAAGTGAAAGAGGACGGGACATTCAGGGCAAGGATCACCCGCGGTAAACACGAAAGTCGTAAAGGGTATGACCGGTGGGTGCGCGGGGCCATAAACCGGAGTATCTACTTTCATTATCACGGGCTGCTGACGGATATCAGTCAGTCGGCCCGGACCGGCGCCTCACTTGTCACCCGCTGTCCGCTGCAGGGCAAAATCCTGCAGAAGCTGGACGCATCCGGGAGACTTTCACGCCGGATGCTGGAAATTGATCTCCCTTTTCTGCAGGACCTGTCTTTACACGATATTTTTCGCATCCGTACCGATTACGAGCCAAGCGTGACAGCCTTCAGGCGTTCTTTGCGTAACTGTGCAGTCGAAATGGAGCGCGCGTCCGGTCCGGATGAGATCCGCCTCCTGCAGCAGCGTTTCCAAGAACGTATTGCAGATGAAGGGCTGGATGAACTTCACCAGAAGCTCAGCATATGGAAGCGCAGGAGTATACAGGACACTGCACTGCTCGCCGTACCGGCAGTGCTGGGTTATATGGGATCACCTTCATTGCTGAATATGGCCGCTGGAGCAGTCAGTCTCCTGCAGGCTGCGCTGGGGGCTCATCGTCATCATGAGGATGTTACCCATCATCCGTCCTGGTTTCTCCTGCGCACTACGGCAATTAAGTGCATGAAGAAGTAGTAATCAGACCGTGCTTAGGCAGAGCATTTCATCTGCCAGAAATGACTTCATGGCTTATTTTTATAGGCCATCCTGTAAAAGTATAAGTCATGAAGCCATACATAACGCTTACTCCGAAGACCTTGGTTTTTATAGGGTGTAATGATAATGTAAGTTAATGTTTCACATATCAAAGGAAACACCATGAGCCGCAGGGAGTTGTTCAGCGAATTTCTTGAAAATTTGAATCTTGACCTTAAACAGGCAAAAAAGATCAGCTATCACTATCGAAAAATTACCAAGTCATTAAATCTTGCGTTCAGAGGAACGAGTTCCCGGGTAGCAAACCGCTTGAAAGTGGGATCAGTAGGTAGACATACCGCAATAAAAGGCATATCAGATCTGGATATGCTTTATATTATGCCCCCCAATAAGTATGAATATTATAACCGTAAGGATAATGGTCAGTCTGCATTGCTCACAGATGTCAGAAACATTCTGGCGGAAGAATATCCTGATCAGACGGTGAAAAAGGACAGACTGGTCGTTCAGGTCGTCTTTAAAAACTTTCATGTCGAGGTTCAACCAGTATTCAGACAGGATGATGGCAGCTTTAAATTCCCTGAAAGCTATAATGGGGGGGCATGGCGCATTACAAAACCTCTTCACGAAAAGGCGGCTATGACCGCATTTTCGCGAGATAAATCCAACAATCTGCGCAAGCTGTGTAAAATGATCAGAGCCTGGAAGAACCTGCATGGCGTCAATATGGGTGGCTTACTGATAGACACCCTGGCGTATCGCTTTCTTTCCTCAACATCAGATTATGATAATACCGGAAACGGCAGCCTGGGAGCACTCGCAAGAGACTTTTTTGAATATCTGTCAAATGAGGAAAGAAGGGAAAGGTATCTCGCGTTAGGCAGTAATCAATATGTACGTGTTAAATCCCCCTGGTTTGGCCGGGCAGCGAAACACGCGTATGAATTATGTTGTGATGCCTTAGACGGTGAGGGGGCTGCCAGTGAAAATGACCGCTGGCGCAAAGTGTTCGGACGAGCCTTCCCCAGACGTAAGGTGGATATCATGGAAGCCCGCCTCGGTCTGGAATCGCATGCGGCTGATGCTGCTCCCTGGGCCGATACCGAAGAGTTTATAGAGGATAAATATCCGGTGGATATCAGGTACTCATTCAACCTTGACTGTACCGTAACCCAGGATGGTTTCCCTCCCAGAAGCCTGAGGGAGATGCTTACCAGAAGATTCCGCCTCTCCGCCCGAAAATCTCTCCTTTTCCGGGCAGACCTGACAGAAATGGAGGCAGAGGAACCCTACACCGTTATGTGGAAGGTACTGAACGTGGGTGACGAAGCACGCAGAAGAAATATGATCCGGGGACAAATCGTTCCGGACGGCGGCTACTGTACGAAGAAAGAGACCACCGACTTCCGCGGAGATCACGTGGTAGAATGCTATGTGATAAAAAATGAGGTTGTCGTTGCCCGGGCACAGATTGAAGTTCCCATAAGCTGAGGTTTTTATGACGCAATCAGAGATGCTGAAATTAATCGCCCGACACGGTTATAACGTTGGATTTGGCGCTAAGAAAAACTTTGCCACCTATGATCTGATTTGTAAGGCATCCGGTTGGATTAGCTTTATTTCTCTTGCTGTCGGTGTGTTCGCTCTTTTCATTCCTGAGCTGGCCACAAACGTCATCTCCGCGATATTAATTATATTTGGTGTTGCTACCATGTATATTCAGTTTTATGAATCGGAAAAGCAGAGTTACGAAAGTGCGGGGATTGAGCAGACCAAAATTTTTAATGAACTTGAAGTCATATACCGCAACGTGAAAAGCGATGCAAACTTTGACTATCAGCATACACAGCAATCCATCGACGCTATCATGTCCCGGTTTTACGGCACAGTCATTAGCAAACAGATCTTCGGAAGTAACTGGTACGCACATTATAAATTTTACTGTGAATTTGAGAAAGCATGGGTTGAAGAAGAACTGAACCTGACACTGAAGGACAAAATCCCGCTTTCGCTCTGCTTTCTCGCCGGTCTGGCGATCATTTTCACTATAGCTGTCATCTGGAAAACGTCCTGATGTTGCTGCCGATGAAAGTACGAAGCTGCCGGTCGAATATGCGCTTCTTGGTGATAATCCGGCCTCAGGTCAGTTCATCGAAGCACCGAACACCCAAATCCCATGGTAACTCACTGAGTAATGGAAAAACGCCCGTAAAACTGCCATTCATGATTAAGCATATAAATACCCTTTAAGTTTTTTGTTTCTTAATGTCTAAATTACACCAAAAAACCAGCTCGTTTCATTTGTCGTGAGTGATGGCCCAAAATAAAAAAGCCCGAATATCGGGCTTTTTTACGCTATGACTTACTGCGACATTCACGACACCAACTTTGGTTGGTTGCTCCCGATGGAACAGTCCGATAGCCAAATAGTTCCAGTAATTCTGCGGCTGTGTTCGCAGTGGTCTTTCTGCATTTTGGACACACATGGGGGAGATTGACGGTTCCTGACATGTTAGTTCCTTATATTCAGGCAGCGCGCCAGTGATCAGGATTGCCCTTGTTGGTATTTCTTACCCGGGCGACAAGCGGATTGTGTCCTGCGTTTTTTGCAGCCTGGATTGCACTCGCTTGTGTGGGATGGTTTTTCCCGTCAATGCTCTTACCGCCGGCATACTCGACGGTATAGTGCGTTATGGCTGAACCTTCAGGGCGCCCTGTGGGCTGTGGTTCTACATAAACATTGGACATTCTTTTTTCCTTTCCAGAGACCTGGGCTGTTGCCCGTGGCAAGTTAGTTATTTTTGGCGTAATCGTGATTCGCCTTTTCTTAAATAAGGTTACGAAGGTGAGTTTCAATGCTATAACCAGTTTTTTTGTGCGGTTATTTGACTGGAATCACGCTTTTTGCATTTTTTTGGGGGGATAAAAATATTGTTATAAATGAGGGGATTAGGAGAAAGATAAAAAAGTAAGGGATAAACCTCTATAACCCACTGTAAATATTGACTTTCCCTGTCACTTCTGATAAGCTATGCCGCTTCACGGGTGCGCGCGCTCAAGTGATTTGTCTGCTTGAGCGCGCGCACCCGTGAAGCGGCCAACTTGTTGTATTTGGTTGATTTTAAAAGATTTTTTAGTAAGCGCAACGTTTTCTTCATATCCATCCTATTTCTCCTGCATTATTTTTTATCTGACGGGACATTGATTGACTTTATAAAACAACTAGTTGGATGGTTAATTGTACCATTTTTGACCGGGTTTATAAAGCCAAATACTAGATAAGTGGTACCAAATTCACTCATCCGGATATGGGGATTAATATCTTCTTTATGGCTTAAGCTGTGTTAATCATTGACCTGCTCCCCGTTGAGTATTACATGCCAATGTTAGTCCGACATCCCTGCGGTTATGACAAATGCGAACTTGCGCTCCTCGCTCAAAGCGGACCTTCCGTTCCCATCTGCATTTTGCCTTGAACTCCCTCCTGCTGTATCAACTTCACCCTTGCATGTGATGACGCAGCCCAGATCCAACTTTACCTTTTTTCGGATCTCGTGAGAGGAAGAGAGGAATTTTTGCAGCATGGACACAAAAAACGAGTAATTGTTGCTATGAGAGGATTATTGCGCCATGAGCAAATATAAATAACTTTATGCGCCATGAGGTTAAATATATTGTTCCTGCCGTCCGGCTGAACCCCGGGGCAGGGGATCAGCCGGGAAGGAAAGCGTCACGGTTCTGCTTTCCGGGAGAGGGTCTTTCGTTTTTTCTTCAGGTACATCACTTCGTCACATTTGCCGATCATTTCCGCCAGCGTCGCGTACTGGTCTGCGTTATTGATCAGTTCGCCAAAGGAATAATTGATGTTGTAGGGCTTGCCCGAGGTATCATTGTAATGATCCAAACTGGCACTCAGCGCTTGCAGAAAAGAACTCGTGTTCCCGTTTCGCCGGATCAGGGCGGCAAACTCATCCCCGCCGAGGCGGCCTGCTATTTCGCCCGGTTCGAGGTGCTGATGTAAAAAGCCGGCAAAAACCTTCAGCACCTCGTCTCCCTCTGCGTGTCCCCAGAGATCGTTCACCGGTTTGAACCTGTCCAGATCGAAATAGATGAGGCTGAACGACGCATCCTGCCGGTTCATCGCGCGGAAGAGTTTTTCGCCGGCGCGGTAAAACCCGCGCCGGTTGGGAATGCCCGTCAGGCTGTCCGTCATGGCCATGCTGATGGCCTCGAATTCGTCTTCCACGATACAGGCCAGATCCCGGAGGGACGCAATGTCATCATCCGTGAAGGCGCGGGGAACGGTGTGGATCAGGCACAGCGTGCCGGCCACCGTGCCGTCGGGCAGGCTCACCGGCTGGCCGGCGTAGAACCGGATGTGGGGCTCACCGGTGCCCAGGGGATTGTCACGGAACCGCTCATCAGCAGCTGCGTCGTGAACAATGAAGGGCCCCTCCTGCAGAATGGCATGCCCGCAGAACGAGATGTTACGCGGGGTTTCGCGCACGCCGACGCCCTGGCAGGCGAGGAGCCACTGGCGCTCGCGATCCAGCAGGCTTATCAGGGCCACCGGGACCTGAAAGGCTTTGCGGGCCAGCCGCGTCATGCGTTCAAAACGCTCATCGTCACGGGTATCAAGAAGGCCGGTAATATACAGGGACTTCAGCCTCTGTTCTTCATTCTCCGGTATACCGGGTGCCTGCATGTAATCTCCTGGTATGTACAAAGTATATATGCAGATGAAAAGGTGTTTGGATCTGACTGAATGTAATTATAGTTCACGACTTATCTGCCAGCGGCTGAACTTCAGGTACAGGAATTCACGTTTATCACTCGTACTAGACTCTCCGGAGGACCAGGGGGAATGACCGGGTCTGTTACGGTGAGGGAATCTGTAAACCTCAGGATTTTTGCCGGGACAGTACGTATAACTGCTATCTTGATTAGTAAATGTTAAAATTTGTAGGTATCCACCCGTTAAACAAAATGATTAATATTTAAAAATACTCTTTGAACACCCATGCCGTAATAATGAAGTACATTAAAAACGTTATCCGGTCATGTGAAACTGAGACCGTCTCTTCGTCATGTAAAATGCCGTACTTTCTTTGTCGTGAAGAATGACCGGGTTAAGTCCATAAGGTTGAGAGGAAGTCTGCTGATGTGATACGCTCAAGGCGAGATTTATCTCAGTGAGAACTCACTGCAACAAAAAGTTTTTGGACAACAAAACACAAAGTTGTTTTGGACTGTAGGAGTCCAAGAGACAATGACATTACATACAACGCCGTGTAACGGATTTTACATTATTACAAAGCCTGTGTTACAAGAGAGTTATGGACATGATTGAAAAAATATGTGAAGTAATTGATGGTGAATACGTCTGTGATATAGATATTAGCGTTGAAGAATGGAAGATTTTATTAAGGGATAAAAAAGTTTTTGATGACAAAAGTATTGCAGCGTTAAAAAAATGGTTCATTGAGCCAGACCATTCCTGTACATGTTTCGATATCGGCAAGAAGTACGACCTGCACAGTATGAGTGCTAATGGTGTAATCAATGGGTTGGGTGGAAGAGTTCAGAAGCAGCTTGGCCGATTCGAGGTTAAAGGAGTCGGAAAGATTGCTTCCGGGACAAAATTCATTACAGTTATGAAAAGTAGAGAAATTAAAGGAAACCCAAAGCGAAATTTATGGACTATCCGTGAAGAACTTGTTCAGGCAATAAAAGAACTAGATTTTTTTAGTACGAACGAAAGCTCAAGCATTGATTTTTACTCAGATAATGATTTGATCACTGCTCTAGAAGAAAGTAATTACTTTGACGTTACTCAGACATTTGAGTATAGCGAAAAAGCGAAGCCTAAGAAAGCTGCAATAGAAGTCAAAAATGGACTCTCATACCCAAGAAGTAAATCTGTTTCAAAAAATGCGCTTAACAAAGCTGATTATAAATGTGAAATTAATTGCGACCATCCAACGTTCAGAAGGCGAAACTCTCCCCTAAATTACACAGAACCTCATCACATTGTCCCGATGTCAAAGCAAGACTATTTTGAGAATTCACTGGATGTGGAAGAGAATATCATATCACTATGTTGCAACTGCCATAAACAAATTCATCTTGGCAAGGGGTTTGAAGATATGTTGAGGAAAATATATGCCGAGCGGAAAGATGTATTAAAAAAAGCGGGAATCGAGATATTATTAGAGGATTTGATTCTTTTTTACAAGATGGAAGGTAATTAAGCTTCGAGAAGATGCATGCTTATTTTTATTTTTATTTTTATTTTTGTTTTTAGCAATGAATGTGAAATACTGCCTGACTATCAATCCTGTCATGTGGTTCAGATTTATGGGGGAGGATTTTAATATTTTACCAGCATGGCATGTCGATCAATCGGTTAAGTATAGCGCCAGGTGACCAGACGGATTTTCCCTCTCAGGCGGGAGTCGTTATCCATCGTCCAGTACCTGATTAAAAGTAGGAATAATTACAAAAAATTAAATTGTATGACTATTATTCCGTTCAGAAAAGAAAGCCACATTAAAAACCCGAAATTATTCGGTTTTTTAATTAGTTAAGTACTATATGTTTTCGTGTCCGGGGGTACCCTAAGAGGGTGCGCAAGACAACACTCCAGTGTTCATTATTTATGACTGTCAAGCCATTTATTCATCTGCTCAATTTCACCTTTTTGAGCTTTAATAATGTCCTGTGCAAGTTTTCTCATTTCGGGATCTTTTCCATACTTCAGCTCGGTTTCAGCCATTGCTATTGCCCCTTCATGGTGTGCAACCATGCCTTTTGCAAAGGCCTTGTCGGGATCTGGCTCATTAACGGCGGCCATCATTTTGTCATGCATATCTTTCATCCCCGCCATGTATTCCTGTGACGATGCTGATGAGGTCATATCTGACATGTTCATTTCAGAATGTTCAGCAGAAATTGCAGGCAGGGATAACATCAGTATTACAAATAGGGAATTTTTGATTTTCATACAATAGTTCCTTGTAAGGTAGTTACCGGTTAATTGTAGCTGAGTCAGATAAAAAAGCCCCCTGATGGGGGCCAAAATGTAGCCACATATACGGTCAAGGAATAATCTATCAAGGAAAGGTTAAAAGCACGGATACTACAGTCGCATTCAGCCTGCATTGCTCATACGGCGGTGCGCTTCGGCCATGGCCTGATGTGGGCCGGACTGACCGTTATTCATGAATTCGTGGGCAACCGCTGCTCTTTCATGCTCATCCATCGCAGCGTAAGACGTTGACGAAACGGGCGTGGATACAGTGTTATTTCCCATCATCTTCTGATGACTTTCCACCATTTTCTGGTGCGCATCCGCCGATCCGTTCGTCATGGTTTCATGAGCAATAATGGCCTGTTCATGCTGGTCCATACCGGCCATACGAGGAGCAGTCCCCTGGATCCCGACAGGAGCCGCAGCAGACTGCATCTGGTGAGCAGGAGCCTGTGCATTGTTGACGCGTTCATGAATATTCACGGTTTCAGTGGCCCAGGCCGAAGAAATTAAACCAAAGCCCAGCAAGGATGCTAATACGATATTTTTCATGATAAATCTCCATTTCTGAATTAGTGATGTCCGGGGAAGTACAACCGGTGTTTTCAGTTCCATAACTGAAACAGGTTCGGCAGTGTTTATTTCTCCGGGAGAGGACTGGATATTCATTTCCTGGCGTACTCTGACGCCGGGTATTGATGAAGCAATCCAGCCTTCCTGATAAGTTGCACTAATTATATCGAATGGCTTCTGTTTGCTGCATGACAGGCTAATGACATCTTTGTCATTTAAATCTTTATTCTTAGTATTGGGTTTCCGGAATCATTTTCTCAAGTCTGGGCACGGATAAGATAAAACGAGTTGAGCGTAAGTCCGATTCCACCTGCACTCTTCCGTGATGTGCTTCCACGATTGACTTCACAATCGCAAGGCCGATGCCGCTGCCTTCTCCTTTTCGTTGTCTGGACGGATCCACCCGATAAAAACGGTCAAACAGCCTTGATAAATGCTCTTCAGGGATTGGTTTCCCCGGATTTTCAATCACAAGGTCAAAAAAGCTCTCCTGCTCTCTTATTGAGACGGTGATTGCCTGTCCCTCTGGGGTATAACGCAGGGCATTGGATAACAGATTATTGATCGCTCTTCTGAACATTTGTGGATCTCCCTCAACCAGGCAGGGCATCCCGTTAAATTTGAGCGTGATATTGCGTTCTTCGGCCCAGGCTTCGAAAAACTCGAAGACTTTCATGACTTCCGCTCTGAGGTCAAACATGACCCTGTCAGGTATCAGCTGATTATTGTCTGCCTGCGCCAGGAACAGCATGTCGCTGACCATTTTGGTCATCCGGTTATACTCTTCAAGGCTGGAATAGAGGACATCCTCAAGTTCCTTCTGGGTTCGATCCTGACTCAGAGCGATTTCAGTCTGCGTCACCAGATTGGTGATGGGTGTTCTGATCTCGTGCGCGATATCGGCAGAGAAATTGGCCTGGCGGGTAAAAACATCCTCAATCTTTCCAATCATATGATTGAACGAGATAACCAGCTGCTCCAGCTCAATGGGAACGCGTGTCGGTTCCAGCCGCGCATCAAGATTCTCGGAGGTGATGTTTTTAATGGCATTGCTGACATTACGAAGTGGCAGGTGCCCCTGACGGACAGCAATGCGAATGATCAGAACAATTAGCAGACTTATCACGACAGCGATCGCAATCAGATTTTTTTTCAGCGCATCGAGGTAATGGAGATGGAAATTAATGGAGAGGCCAGTCAGCATGACATAGTTCTGCTGTTTGCCCTGAAATATCGCCTGACCAGAGGAAGCGATAATTCTGTATGTTTCCATCTTCATTCCGGACCCGGTATCCATCGGTCTCGCAGGATCCTCCACCGTCCAGAGAAAGACATCACGTGCACGGCTATGCTCGCTAAAATCGGCTGAATTCACAGCAGAGCGTAAAGCAGCCCCCTGCACAGAGCTGTACAGCACCTCTCCCCGGGGATTAAGTAGCAAAAGAACAACGTTACGGTAGCTGGCGATCGATTCCTTTATTTTGCTTATTTTCTTTTCATCCGGATCAACCGGAGACTGCAGGATACGGTTTAGTGTGGTGCTGATTTGGTGCAGATCGCTGACATCCTGCTCGGCAAAATGCTTATCAACAGAATGCAGCATAAACCAGGTGAAGGCGATAAACGCCAGTATTGTGGACAGGCTGATAAAAAAGGTCAGCCGCAGAGCGAGTGAGAAAGGTCGTCTGGACGGTTTGCTATGCATCCGGGATCTCCAGCATGTAGCCCACGCCCCGCACTGTCTGGATCAGTTTTGTCTCGTAATCGTTGTCTATTTTAGCGCGGAGTCGCTTTACTGCGACATCAATCGCGTTAGTGTCGCTGTCAAAATTCATGTCCCAGACCTGAGAGGCAATCAGGGAGCGGGGAAGAACTTCTCCCTGATGGCGAATGAAGAATTCCAGCAGGCTGAACTCTTTACTGGTGAGCACAATGCGGTTCCCGGCGCGGCTAACTTTTCTGGATACGAGATCAATAGAGAGGTCAGCCACCTTAAACTGGCTTTCCGTGATCATCGTGTTTCCCCGCCTCAGAAGAGTTCTCACCCGGGCGAGCAGTTCGGCAAACGCAAAGGGTTTAACCAGATAATCGTCCGCACCCAGCTCCAGTCCTTTGACCCTGTGTTCGATCGTGCCCAGGGCCGTCAGCAGTAAGACCGGCATACCCTTTCCGGCAGTGCGCAGCATACGGATGATATCCCAGCCGTTCACATCAGGTAGCATGATATCCAGAATGACTAAATCATACTCGGCGGTCATGGCGAGATGATATCCGGTAAGACCATTATCAGCGTGATCCACTACGAACCCTGCTTCTGTAAGCCCTTTGCTGAGATATTCACCTGTTTTAATTTCGTCTTCGACGATCAATATTTTCATCTTGCTCCCCGGCTGGCTGCTCATGTCATTCTATTGCGCCCACGATCGTTATCAACGGATTACAGCAAAAATGACAACATTGTCAT
>OGSG01000249.1_pt1 | contig 19519 bp, 15 predicted proteins | sample 1573841 | NCBI WGS metagenome assembly OGSG01 (sample SAMN03295849, study PRJEB24534) | human gut metagenome | isolation source: fecal sample 2 from infant 7 | host: Homo sapiens | place: USA: Pittsburgh, PA | collected 2014-07
AACACAACCCGCTACGGGGGAGACTTACCCGAAATCTGATTTATTCAACAAAGCCTGTGACATTATATCGAAGCAATCCCTCAAGACCGTCAGCACCGACGAACTTTTCCCCTTCATCCAGGGCCTGGTTAATGAGTTGCTGAACAATGCCTTCATCCCAGTATGCCGATTTGCAGTTGGCAATCGTAATATCCACGCCTGTGAAGGGATCAGTACCGGCAAGGCTTGCAAATAATGTATTAACTAATTCCATTTTTATTATCCAGCTTTAAGGTAGCGTCTTATACATCGGGACATAACCTACATCTTCCACCAAACTCTGTCCCTGCGGCGTTAAAAACCACTCCAACAATTTTTGTGTCTCTGACGTCGTATTTTCCCGCGTTACCATAAAGGCATCGACGATATAGGGATATTTGCCGTTGCGAATGTTTTCGGCAGTCGGTGCAATACCGTTAATCGCTAGCAGTTTTATATTTTTATCGTCGTTCATTTGTGTTGCGTAATAACGGAAGGTGTAACCTATTGCGTTGTTTGTATTACGGTATTCGGCAACGACTTTAATCATTCCCTCCATCATACTTGCCACTTCTGTTTCCTGCGGCGAGATCATGCGGACATTTTTCATGACCTGGGATTGCATCACCGTCTGGCTACCAGAGTCTTCCGGGCGTTGCCAGGTCTGGATCTCCTGATCGTTACCGCCAACCGTGCGCCAGTTGGTAATTGCACCACTGAAGATGTCACGCACTTGTTGTTCGGTCAGGGAATTAACCGGGTTATCTGCATTGACGATGAAAACAAACGCTTCACGGGCAAAAGGCGTGTAAATCAAAGTGACGCCCGATTCCTCCGCGCGTTTTTTCTGCCCACCGGAAGGTTGAGCCACAAAGATAATATCGGCATTACCTTTAACAATCTTGTTATATGCTTCGGGAGTACGAGAGTTCGCCAGATATTCCCATTCGTGAAAATCTTCCGGCAAAACGCTTAGTGCATAAAAGGCAGAGGCATAAATGGGGTACGCCGCCGTTGCGCCATCAAGTCGCGGCCAGTTTTGCGTGAACTGAATTTGCGGTTTACCACGCAGTGGTGTCAGTTGATTATTGAGTTTATCGGGTCGCCAGGCCCAGGTATCAATATTTTCACGCACACCGACGCCGGGATTAAGCTGTTTATATAAATAAGCCTGGTAACCGGCGACAAAACCAAGCATGAGAAGGATAAACAAGAGAGAATTACGGCAACGTAACCCGGACGTGCCCGTTAAAGGATATCTGGTCGGCCAGCCGTACCCCAGCGAAAAACTGATATGCGCGCCAACAGGTATAATGACTAACCACCAGTACTCACCACCGACTAATGAGGCTAACAAAACGCCCAGCCAGGGGAGCATAAGATCAGCCAACCAACCCGCTCCCATCTGGCGAAATTGATAATCTGCCAGATGCAGCGCGATTATCCAGACCCCCAGGGTTAATAATGCGGGTACTAAAAAAAGACATTGTCGCCAGACGGCTATTTCTCTTTTTTCTGGTGCACTATCGTCCGCCCACACTCGCCCCGAGAAAAATAGCATTAATGCGCCCAGCGCCAGCATAAAAATGTTGAGCAGAAGGTAAATTGTTGGCGTGATAAAGATATTACAAACTTCAATAATACCGGCAAGTCCGACACCCAGCATGGCAATAACCGCCGCCAAAAACTGCGCCAGAATGGGGATGCCGAAAAAAGTCATTACCAGCGAGGTCAAAATCCATTTTCTGTTTTGCATTATTCTTTCCATTCTTTCTGAATGGCGAAATTATACTCCCCGAGTCCCCTTGCCCCTTCTGGACACTTTTCCGAAATGATGGCGAAAAAAACGGGACCCTTTGGCCCCGTTCTATTTATTAGTGAAATTACAATCTCACCGGATCAATATGCCAGATATGATCGGCGTACTCTTTGATAGTACGGTCAGAAGAGAAGTAGCCCATATTGGCAATGTTCAGCATCGCTTTTGCGGTCCACTCTTCCTGAAGCTCGTAGAGTTCATCGACTTTATCCTGACAATCGACATAGCTGCGATAATCCGCCAGTACCTGGTAGTGATCGCCGAAGTTGATCAGCGAATCAACCAGATCGCGATAGCGACCCGGATCTTCCGGACTGAATACACCGCTGCCGATTTGCGTCAGCACCTGATGCAGCTCCTCATCTTTCTCGTAGTATTCACGCGGTTTGTAGCCCTGACGACGCAGTTCTTCCACTTCTTCCGCTGTGTTACCAAAAATAAAGATATTGTCAGCACCGACATGATCCAGCATCTCGACATTCGCACCGTCCAACGTACCGATAGTCAGCGCACCGTTAAGCGCAAACTTCATGTTACTGGTGCCGGAAGCTTCCGTCCCCGCCAGCGAAATCTGTTCAGACAGATCGGCCGCCGGAATGATCAACTGCGCCAGGCTAACGCTGTAGTTCGGGATGAACACGACTTTCAGCTTGTCGCCAATCTGCGGATCGTTGTTGATCACTTTCGCTACGTCATTGATCAAATGAATAATGTGCTTCGCCATGTAATAGGCCGAAGCCGCCTTACCGCCAAAAATATTCACGCGCGGTACCCACTTCGCATCCGGGTCGGCCTTGATGCGGTTATAGCGGGTAATCACATGCAACACATTCATCAATTGACGTTTGTATTCGTGAATACGTTTGATTTGTACATCGAACAACGCCTTTGGATTCACCACCACATTCAGCTGCTGGGCGATATACTCTGCCAGACGCTTTTTGTTCTCCAGCTTCGCCTGATGCACAGCGTGATTAACCATTGGGAAATCACAGTGTTGTTGCAGCTCATTAAGCAGGCTAAGGTCGGTGCGCCAGTTACGGCCCAGGTGTTCGTCCAGCACGGCTGAAAGCGATGGGTTCGCTACCGCTAGCCAGCGACGCGGCGTCACACCGTTGGTGACGTTGGTGAAACGACCCGGGAAGATTTTCGCAAAGTCGGCAAACAACGATTGCACCATCAGATTAGAGTGCAGTTCCGATACACCGTTAACTTTGTGGCTCACAACAACCGCCAGCCAGGCCATACGCACACGACGACCGTTGGATTCATCAATGATCGACGCCCGTCCCAGCAGATCGGTATCGTTCGGATACTGTTCCTGCAAGGTTTTCAGGAAATAGTCGTTGATTTCAAAGATGATCTGCAGGTGACGCGGCAGAATTTTACCCAGCATATCAACCGGCCAGGTTTCCAGCGCCTCGCTCATCAGCGTGTGGTTAGTGTAGGAGAAGACCTGACAACACACCTCAAACGCGTCGTCCCAGCTAAATTGGTGCTCATCGATCAGCAGACGCATCATCTCAGGAATCGACAGTACCGGATGGGTATCATTGAGATGAATCGCGATTTTATCCGCCAGGTTATCGTAGGTTTTATGCAACTGATAATGGCGGCTTAAAATGTCCTGAATGGTCGAGGAAACCAGGAAGTATTCCTGACGCAGGCGCAGCTCACGCCCGGAGTAGGTGGAGTCATCCGGATACAGTACGCGAGATACGTTCTCGGAGTGGTTTTTATCTTCCACTGCCGCGAAGTAGTCACCCTGGTTGAATTTACCGAGGTTAATTTCGCTACTGGCTTGCGCACTCCACAAACGCAACGTGTTGGTCGCGTCGGTATCGTAACCAGGGATTATCTGATCGTAAGCGACTCCCAGAATCTCTTCGGTTTCAATCCAGCGCGTTTTTTTACCTTCCTGCTGAATGCGACCACCAAAACGGACTTTATAGCGCGTGTTGTGGCGTTTGAATTCCCACGGGTTACCGTATTCCAGCCAGTAGTCTGGCGACTCTTTCTGGCTACCGTTAACGATGTTCTGCTTGAACATACCGTAGTCATAGCGGATGCCGTAACCGCGCCCCGGCAACCCTAACGTCGCCAGAGAATCAAGGAAGCAAGCCGCCAGACGTCCCAGGCCACCGTTACCGAGGCCCGGATCATTTTCTTCATCAATCAGCTCTTCGAGATTTAACCCCATCGCTTCCAGTGCGCCCTGTACATCTTCGTAAATTCCTAGCGACAACATGGCGTTGGAGAGCGTACGGCCAATCAAAAACTCCATCGACAGGTAGTAAACCTGACGAGTTTCTTGCGACAACTGGGCACGGTTTGAACGTAACCAGCGCTCCACGAGACGATCGCGCACAGCAAATAACGTTGCGTTCAGCCATTCATGTTTATTGGCGACGACCGGGTCCTTTCCAATCGTAAACATCAGCTTGTAAGCGATAGAGTGCTTAAGAGCTTCTACGCTAAGCGTGGGCGATGAATATGTAAACGGAGCATTCATATAGGCGTTTCCTGAAAACTATTTCAAGCGATAGTAAAGCTCACGGTACGACTTCGCCGCGACCTGCCAGCTAAAATCCATTGCCATAGCCTGACGTTGCACAAACCGCCACAGTGAAGGACGGGACCACAGTACAAAAGCACGCCGAATAGCCCGTAACAGCGACCAGGCATTACTATCTTCAAAGACAAACCCACTGGCGACGCCATCTGCAAGGTTCTCAAGAGAACAGTCAGAAACCGTATCAGCAAGCCCACCGGTGCGCCGCACTAACGGCAGCGTACCGTACTTCAATCCATAAAGTTGCGTTAAGCCGCACGGTTCAAAACGGCTGGGCACCAGAATGACGTCCGCGCCGCCCATAATGCGATGCGAAAATGCTTCGTGATAGCCAATCTGAACGCCCACCTGACCGGGGTATTCCGCTGCCGCCGCAAGGAAACCTTCCTGCAGCACCGGATCGCCCGCGCCGAGTAGCGCCAGCTGCCCGCCCTGCTCCAGAAGGCCCGGTAAGGCTTCCAGCACCAGGTCGAGACCTTTCTGGCTGGTCAGACGGCTCACCACTGCAAAAAGCGGCACTTTATCGTCAACCTTAAGCCCCATTGCGATTTGTAACTGGCGCTTATTTTCCGCTTTATCTTCCAACGTATCGCGGGTGTAACGCGAGGCCAACAGTAAGTCCGTCTCAGGACTCCAGATTTTCTCGTCCACGCCGTTCAGTACGCCGGAAAGACGCCCTTCACGGTGACGCTGTTGCAACAGACCTTCCATACCGTAGGCAAACTGCGGTTCGGTGATCTCGCGAGCGTAGGTTGGACTGACCGCCGTAATGTGATCGGCATAGTACAGACCGGCCTTCAGGAAAGAGATTTGTCCGTTGAATTCCAGCCCATGAATATTAAAGAATGACCATGGCAATTGGATGTCATTCATGTGATGTGCATAAAACATGCCTTGATAGGCCAAGTTGTGCACAGTAAACACCGACTTCGCCGGACGCCCGCGCGCCGCCAGATACGCAGGCGCAAGGCCTGCATGCCAGTCGTGCGCATGCACCACATCAGGACGCCAGAATGGGTCAAGCCCGCTGGCCATTTCTGCCCCAACCCACCCCAGCAGCGCAAAACGCAATACGTTGTCGGTATAGGCAAATAAGTTGGTATCGTGATACGGGCTTCCCGGACGATCATAGAGATGCGGCGCGTCAATCAGGTATATGCCAACCCCGTTGTAATGACCGAACAACAGCGTGATATGTCCGGCGAAGGTATCACGACGGGATACTACTTGCGCATCGGTCACGCCACGGCGAATATCGGGAAATGCAGGCAACAGTACGCGAGCGTCAACGCCGTCTGCGATTTGTGCTGCGGGTAATGCCCCAATAACATCAGCCAGACCGCCGGTTTTAAGCAGCGGGAACATCTCTGAACATACATGTAAAACCTGCATTATCGCTCCTGTTTATGCCCTAACTTCCGTAGCATTTCGCGCGTTACCAGCACGATGCCTTCTTCTGAACGATAGAAACGACGTGCATCTTCCTCTGCGTTTTCACCAATCACCATGCCTTCCGGAATAACACAAGCACGATCGATGACGCAGCGGCGCAGACGGCACGAGCGACCTACCCATACTTCCGGTAACAATACGGCGGAATCAATGTTGCAGAATGAATTCACGCGAACGCGCGAGAACAGAACGGACTGCACCACCACCGAACCGGAGATCACACAGCCGCCGGATACCAGTGAGTTAAGGGTCATCCCGTGGCTACCGGAGCGATCCTGCACGAATTTCGCTGGCGGTAATGATTCATTGTAGGTGCGAATTGGCCAATTGCGATCGTACATATCCAGTTCCGGCACCACAGAGGCCAGATCGAGGTTCGCTTTCCAGTAAGCTTCCAGCGTACCCACATCGCGCCAGTACGGCTCGGCATCCGGGTCGGATTGTACGCAAGAGAGCGGGAACGGGTGCGCATAGGCCAGACCGGCTTCGGTGATCTTGGGAATCAAATCTTTGCCAAAGTCGTGGCTGGAGTTCTCATCACGATCGTCTTCTTCCAGCAGTTCATACAGATAGTCGGCGTCAAAGACGTAGATACCCATACTCGCCAGAGATTTGCTCGGATCGTTCGGCATTGACGGTGGGTTAGCAGGTTTTTCAACGAATTCGATAATTTTATCGTTATCATCAACCGCCATAACGCCAAATGCGGAGGCTTCTTCAATCGGTACTGGCATACAAGCAACGGTGCAACGTGCGCCTTTTTCGACGTGATCGATAAGCATACGCGAGTAATCTTGCTTGTAGATATGGTCGCCCGCCAGGATCACCACGTATTCCGCTTTATAACGGCGGATAATATCGAGGTTTTGGGTGACCGCATCTGCGGTGCCGCGATACCAGTTTTCCCCTTTCATTCTCTGCTGCGCTGGCAGCAGATCGACAAACTCGTTCATTTCTTCATTAAAGAATGACCAGCCGCGCTGAATGTGCTGCACCAGAGTGTGGGACTGGTACTGGGTGATCACGCCCATACGACGGATCCCGGAGTTGATGCAGTTAGACAGCGCAAAGTCGATAATGCGGAACTTACCGCCGAAGTGTACGGCCGGTTTTGCTCGCTTATTGGTTAAATCCTTCAGGCGGGTACCACGTCCTCCCGCCAGTATCAGGGCAACAGATTTCAATGGCAGCTGGCGCGCCAACATTAAGTGATCGTTCTTCTCTAAACTAACCATGACTAACTCCTTTTTTATCATCTCTGGAACACACACAATCCGTGTGCAGGTCCCTGCCAGACAGCCGTAATCACTGGGTTATCCTCTCCAGCGAATGGGGGAATGGCGTGCCACTCCCCAGCAGGTAAAACAATCTCTGTTACCTCAAGCGTGGCGTTAATTGCGATCAAAAAGCGATCCGAGAGCAGAATTTGCAGCTGTTTCGGCCCGTTTTGCCACTCATCCGTGCTTAAAGGTTGAGCATATCGATTTAGCCAACGGACATTGCCGTCGCCTTCTTCCCACCAGCGATTCTCCACCAAAGCGGGAATACGCTTGCGCAGATGGATTAACGCGGCGGTAAATGCGGTTAAACCACTGCTTGCCTGCGACCAGTCCAACCAGGTTAATTGGTTATCCTGACAGTAGGCATTGTTATTGCCATGCTGGCTGTGACCATGTTCGTCACCGGCCAGTAACATCGGCGTGCCCTGGGAGAGCAACAACGTTGTTAACAGGGCATGAATGCTGTCGCGCCGCCGTTCAACCAGATCAAGAGTACCGCCTAACCCTTCTTTACCATGATTGTTACTGTAATTGTTGTTGGTCCCGTCGCGATTTTCTTCTCCGTTTGCTTCATTGTGTTTATGGTTGAAGCAAACGCAGTCGCGAAGCGTAAAACCGTCATGTGCGGTGACGAGATTAATCGCGGCACTCGGCAGACGACCATTACGTTTAAAAACATCGCTGGAGGCAGCAAAACGCCCGGCAAACGCCCCCAGAGGCAAATCATAATGCAGCCAGAAACGACGGGCAGCATCGCGGAAATGATCGTTCCACTCGGCAAACAGCGGCGGGAAATTTCCCACCTGATAACCACCAGGAGCGATATCCCACGGTTCAGCAATTAACTTCACCTGCGAGAGCACCGGGCAGTTCTGGATAGCGGTAAACAACGGCGCATCCTGACGGAACTCTGGCGTACGGCCCATGACTGCCGCCAGATCAAAGCGGAAACCATCGACGTGGCAGGTTTCTACCCAATAACGCAGGCAGGCGCTGGCATAATCCACCACCGCCGGATGACTCAAATTGAGCGTGTTGCCGCAACCGGTCCAGTTGTGATAATCGCCGTCTTCTCTTATCCAATAATAGCTACGGTTATCGATCCCACGCAGCGAGAATAACGGGCCGTCGAGGTCCAGTTCCGCACTATGGTTGAGCACGATATCAAGAATGACTTCGATACCCGCTTTATGCAGTGCTTTGATTGCATCGCGAAACTCATCCAGCGCCGTTTCTGGCGAGCAGGCATACGCCGGATGCAGCGCAAACATCGCCACCGGGTTGTAACCCCAGTAGTTACTTAGCCCCATGCGTTGCAGACGTGGTTCACTGGCAAACTGCGCCACTGGCAGCAGTTCCAGCGCGGTAATGCCCAATTGTTTCAAATAGTTGATCATCACCGGATGCCCGAGGGCTTTATAAGTGCCACGGATCTCGACCGGGATCTCCGGGTGCAAGTACGTTAATCCTTTGACATGGGCTTCATAAATGATGGTGCTGCCCCACGGCGTGCGCGGCGGGGCATCATCTTCCCAGTCATAGTGATCAACCACCACTACGCATTTCGGCGCAATGGCGGCGTTGTCGCGATAGTCAGGTTCATTATGACCGGCGTGCAGCAGCGGGTTATCTTTAAACTCCCCGTCAATTTGCCGCGCGCAAGGATCAATCAACAACTTCGCCGGGTTAAAGCGATGCCCCTCGGCGGGTTGCCAGGGGCCATGAACGCGATAACCATAACGCAAACCCGGGCGCGCATCCGGCAGATAACCGTGCCAAATGTCGCCACTGTGCCCTGGCAAGTCATAGCGATGTTCCTGGCCATTGGCGTCAAAGACACACAGTTCTACCCGCTCGGCATGAACGGAGAAAAGTGTGAAGTTGACGCCCTGACCGTCGTAATGCGCGCCGAGGGGAGCGGGTTTGCCAATGGCGAGTTGTGTCATTCTGCCTCCCGAACCAGCCAGATAGTGGCCAGCGGTGGTAGCGTCAGGCTTAGTGAATGCTGACGACCGTGGCTGGCAATCTCATCGCTGTGTACCGTGCCGCCATTGCCTGCATTACTGCCGTGATAGTGCATGGAATCGGTATTGAGGATTTCACGCCATTTGCCCGGCTGATTAATGCCGAAGCGATAATCATGACGCGGTACCGGCGTAAAGTTACTGGCAACGATGATTTCGTTACCCTCTTTATCGCGACGCACAAAGATCAGCACCGAGCGTTCTTTGTCATCCACCACCAGCCATTCAAAGCCGTACGGGTCAAAATCCAGTTCATGCATTGCTTTATGGTGGCGGTAGGTGAGGTTCAGATCGCGCACCAGACGCTGGACACCGTGGTGCCAGTTATCGCCGCCTTCCAACAGATGCCAGTCGAGGCTGGCGTCATGGTTCCACTCGCGGCCCTGGGCAAATTCGTTACCCATGAACAGTAGTTTCTTGCCCGGGAATGCCCACATCCAGCCATAGTAGGCGCGCAGGTTCGCGAATTTCTGCCATGCGTCGCCCGGCATGCGGTCGAGAATCGATTTTTTACCGTGGACCACTTCATCATGCGACAACGGCAGGACGAAGTTTTCAGTGTAGTTGTAGAGAATCCCGAAGGTCAGTTTATCGTGATGATACTGACGATAAACCGGGTCGAGCTTCATGTAGTCCAGGGTGTCATGCATCCAGCCGAGGTTCCACTTGTACCAGAAGCCCAGACCGCCCATATCCTGCGGACGAGAAACGCCAGGGAAATCGGTAGACTCCTCAGCCATTGTCACCGCACCGGAAACCTGCTCACCAAGAATACGGTTGGTATTACGCAAGAATTCAATCGCTTCAAGATTCTCGCGCCCGCCAAATTCGTTCGGGATCCACTCCCCCTCTTTACGGCTGTAGTCGCGATAAATCATTGACGCCACCGCATCGACGCGCAGCGCATCAATACCAAAACGTTCAATCCAGTAAAGCGCGTTACCGACGAGGAAGTTACTGACTTCACGGCGACCATAGTTGTAGATCAGCGTGTTCCAGTCCTGATGATAGCCTTCACGCGGATCGCTGTGTTCATACAAGTTCGTGCCATCAAATTCGGCAAGCGCAAAGTCATCAGTCGGGAAGTGGCCTGGCACCCAGTCGAGAATCACGTTCAGACCAGCTGCGTGTGCGGCATCAATGAAATAACGGAAGTCGTCGCGAGTACCAAAACGGCGGGTTGGTGCATACAGGCCGGTTGGCTGATAACCCCAACTGCCATCGAAGGGATGCTCGTTAATGGGCAGTAGTTCGAGGTGGGTAAAGCCCATCCATTTAGCATAAGGCACCAGTTGATCGGCCAGCTCGCGGTAGCTCAACCAGAAATTGTTGTCGGTGTGGCGACGCCAGGAACCCAGGTGAACTTCATAAATAGAGATTGGCGCATCAAACTGATTCGCTTTTTTGCGCTCTTCAGTCTGTACAACCTTTTCCGGCAGCCCGCAAATAAGAGACGCGGTTTCCGGGCGCATTTGCGCTTCGAAGGCATAAGGGTCGGACTTCAGACGCAAGTTGCCATTGGCATCAATCATCTCGTATTTATAGAGCTGACCGTTATGCGCCCCAGGGATAAACAGTTCCCAGATGCCGCTCTCTTTACGCAGGCGCATCGGGTGACGGCGACCGTCCCAGTAGTTGAATTGCCCAACCACCGAGACCCGACGGGCGTTTGGAGCCCAGACAGAGAAACGCGTACCTGTGACGCCATCCATAGTATCTGCATGCGCGCCTAAGGTTTCATACGGGCGCAGGTGAGTACCTTCAGATAATAGCCAGGCATCCATTTCCTGGATTAGCGGACCAAAACGGTAAGGATCATCAATCAGGTTTTGCTGACCATGCCAGACAACAGCCAACTGATAGCGGAAAAAATTCTTACGTCGCGGAATGACGCCGCTAAAGAATCCCCGTGAGTCGAGACACTCCAGTTTTGCGAGTTTGCGCCCGGTTTTCGGTTCAATCACCCACACATCGGTAGCGTCGGGTAAAAGGGCACGGACTTCCAGTCCCGCGGTGGTTTTATGCATTCCCAGTACGGAAAAAGGATCCGCAAAATGGCCTGCAATTAGCGCGTTAATCACGTCTCTATCGATACGATCGGACATGCTTGTCTTCCTGTTTTATTGTGTCACCCCATCCAATTGGATTTTTGACTTCTGGTTGTGACATTTTTTTGACCTGAACGGCGCAGCACTCTGTGCATCCTCTCTGCGTCGTCCTCACTTCAGGTAAGGCTGTGAATACTCATGTATTCAGCCACCCTTAAAGAATAGCCAATGCTCTATTTAACTCCCGGTAAATCATGAAACATCTGCGCTTACTCCTGTATTACGCACTAACAGGGGCGGCATCGCGCCCCAGATTTAATGAATAAAGATTACGCCAGTTGACGAAGCATCCGACGCAGCGGCTCCGCGGCCCCCCACAGCAGCTGGTCGCCCACTGTAAAGGCTGACAGGAACTCTGGTCCCATATTCAGCTTACGCAGGCGGCCTACCGGCGTGGTCAGCGTGCCGGTAACGGCAGCTGGGGTTAGCTCACGCATAGTGATTTCCCGATCGTTCGGAACGACTTTCGCCCACGGATTGTGCGCAGCCAGCAGTTCTTCCACGGTCGGAATAGACACATCTTTTTTCAATTTAATAGTGAATGCCTGGCTGTGGCAGCGCAATGCCCCGACACGCACACATAAACCATCTACCGGAATTACGGAAGATGTGTTGAGGATCTTGTTGGTTTCCGCCTGCCCTTTCCACTCTTCGCGGCTCTGACCGTTATCGAGCTGTTTGTCGATCCACGGAATCAGGCTACCCGCCAGCGGCACGCCAAAGTTATCCACCGGCAGCTCACCGCTACGGGTTAAGGTTGTGACTTTGCGTTCGATATCGAGAATAGCAGAGGACGGGGTCGCGAGTTCATCTGCCACATGGCCATACAGATGGCCCATCTGGGTTAATAACTCACGCATATGTCGCGCACCACCGCCGGAAGCGGCCTGGTAGGTTGCAACGGACACCCAATCAACAAGATCATTGGCGAATAAACCACCCAACGACATCAACATCAGGCTTACGGTACAGTTACCGCCAACAAAAGTCCTGATGCCATTATTTAATCCGTCGGTAATGACGTCCTGATTGACGGGGTCAAGAATGATGATGGCGTCATCTTTCATGCGCAGAGACGATGCTGCGTCAATCCAGTAACCTTGCCATCCGCTTTCACGAAGCTTTGGATAGATTTCGTTGGTATAATCGCCGCCCTGACAGGTCACAATGATATCGAGGGCCTTTAGCGCCTCCAGATCAAAGGCATCCTGAAGTGTGCCAGTGGTTCCGCCAAAAGACGGCGCAGCCTGGCCAAGCTGAGAAGTAGAAAAGAAGACAGGGCGAATGGCGTCGAAGTCGCGCTCTTCAACCATGCGTTGCATGAGAACGGAGCCGACCATACCGCGCCAGCCGATAAAACCAACATTTTTCATAAGCGTTTTTTCCTGCAAAGATGTGTGCTGTATAAATGTGCCGGTCTCCTCTTGGCACATCTTTCACCATACAAAAAGCAGCCAAAGTCGCAAGTGAAATTAATCAATGATAGCGAAGCCATCAGTAATGCGACTTATCCTGCTTTGTTAGCACGCAGAAAGTCCGCGGCAATTATCAGGGAATTTGAGTTATGAATGAAATCATTTCTGCAGCAGTTTTATTGATCCTGATTATGGATCCGCTCGGAAACCTGCCTATTTTCATGTCCGTACTGAAACATACTGAACCGAAAAGACGGCGGGCAATCATGGTGCGAGAGTTGCTTATTGCTCTCCTGGTGATGCTGGTGTTCCTGTTTGCGGGTGAGAAAATTCTGGCATTTCTCAGCCTGCGAGCAGAAACCGTCTCCATTTCTGGCGGCATCATTCTGTTTCTAATCGCCATTAAGATGATTTTCCCCAGCGCTTCAGGAAATAGCAGCGGGCTTCCGGCAGGTGAAGAGCCATTTATCGTGCCGTTGGCAATTCCGTTAGTCGCCGGGCCGACTATTCTCGCCACGCTGATGTTGTTGTCTCATCAGTACCCGAATCAGATGGGACATCTGGTGATTGCTCTGCTGCTGGCCTGGGGCGGCACCTTTGTCATCCTGCTACAGTCTTCGCTATTTTTACGTCTGCTGGGCGAGAAAGGGGTGAACGCACTTGAACGCCTGATGGGATTGATTCTGGTGATGATGGCAACCCAGATGTTCCTCGACGGCATTCGAATGTGGATGAAGGGGTAACGAGGAGAGTTTTTCGAAAAGAACCCGGTAGTGTCACAACTACCGGGCGAACAAACTTAACTCAACAGCTGGAACGCAATCATCCCAACGATGGCACCGACAGTGCCGAGGATGGTTTCCATCATGGTCCAGGTTTTCAGCGTTTCGGCTTCGGTCGCGCCGGTAAATTTACCGAACAACCAGAAACCGGCGTCGTTAACGTGGCTGACAACAATCGAACCACCAGCGATACAAATCGACAGCGCCGCCATTTGCGCACCGGAGTAGTTCAGTTGTTCAATAACCGGCATCACCAGTCCTACCGCCGTTAAACAGGCTACGGTGGCAGAACCCTGAATGATGCGCACTGCAGCGGCCAGCACGAAGCAGGTGATGGCTATCGGCAGGCCCATGCCAGTTAACGCTTCGCCCAGTGCCGGACCTACGCCAGAGTCAACCAGCACCTGTTTGAACACGCCGCCTGCACCAATCACCAGCAGAATGATCCCCGCCGGTTGCAGCGCGTGACCGCAAATCTCCATCACTTTGTCTTTTGGCATGCCCTGACGCATTGCCAGGCCATAAATCGCTACCAGACAAGCAACCAGAATCGCGGTAAACGGATGACCAATAAACTCGAACCATTCGTAAGCGGTAGAGCCTTCTGGCACAAAACGCGCGGCAATGGTTTTCAGCCCCACCAGCACCAGCGGCAACAGGATCAGCGACAGGCTGAATCCGAAGGACGGCATTTTGCCTTCGCCGAGATGCGGTTCGCTGATGTCATCAGGAATATGCAACTCCACGTAACGGCTGATGAAATTACCCCACAGCGGCCCGGCAATAATCATTCCCGGAATTGCCGCACACAGGCCAATCAGGATCATCCAGCCAAAATCGGCGTTCATCTGCGATGCCAGCAGCATTGGCGCTGGCCCTGGCACCAGGAACGCCGCCGCTGCCGCCACGCCTGCGAATAATGGGATTACCAGCTTCACCAGGTTCGTACCGGTGTGGCGCGCCATTGAGAAAGCAACGCTAATCAGCAGAACAATCGCCACTTCAAAGAACAGCGGTAGCGCACAGACCAGCCCCGCAAGGCCGATGGCATAATGCGCGCGGCTGTGACCGAAGGATTTGAGCATTTTGACGGCAATCTGATCGACTGCGCCGGTTTCATGTAAGATCTTGCCAAACATAGCTCCCAGGGCGACAACCACCGCCAGGAAGCCGAGGGTGCCTCCCATCCCTTTTTCCATCGTCGCTGCGATTTTATCGAGCGGCATACCGGAAAAAAGGCCAGCCCCCATGGACACCACCATTAAAGCCAGGAAAGCGTGCATACGCGCCTTCATGACTAAAAACAGCAGCAGTAAAACAGACCCTACTGCTGTTAAAACAAGCGTTAATGTAGTCACTACTTATTTGCCTTTTTTAATAACCTCAATGGTGCTTGCCACAACACCTTCCAGCGGTTGATCGATATCCACCACCAGTACATCGGTTTCGTCCGCACCCGGCTCCTGCAGCGTTTCAAACTGCGTCACCAACATTTGGGTTTTAAAGAAATGGCCTTTGCGCGCTTTCAGGCGGCTTTCAATCACATCAAAATCGCCTTTCAAATAGATGAAAGAGAGATTCGGATTACCTTCACGCAGCAAGTCGCGATAGTGTTTTTTCAATGCAGAACAGACGATCAGCGACACTTTATTAGTGCGCTGCATAGCAAACGCGGCGTCGTTCAGCGCCTGCAACCACGGTTTGCGATCGTCGTCATTCAGTGGTTCGCCAGACGCCATTTTTTCGATATTGCGCCGTGGATGGAGGAAATCGCCATCAAGAAACGCGGCATGAAGTTGATGCGCCACTTCACTGGCGACCGCAGATTTGCCGCTGCCCGATACGCCCATCAAGACGTAAATGTGGTGATCATGGTTAGTCGTGCTCAAAGTGGTGCCCCCACAATACAAGAATTAAAAATGTTACGGGTAACTGTTATCGGTAACATTGTCCAGCCGGACAATATCAGAAGCAATATCCATCCATGCCTTAAGTGTATAAGTGTGAGCTACTTCAAATTTGTGGGCTTAAATAGATCCGCCCGGTGACAAGGTGAAACCTAAATCTAACATTTTCGGTGTCACAGATTCGCCACGAATACGCGCCAGCAGGCGTTCAGCGCCAATACTGCCCATCCGCTCACGCGGCGTCAGCACGCTCGCAAGTCGTGGCTCCATCACCTGACCAATGTCATGACCGTGGAAACCGGCAATCGCCATATCGTCAGGAACTTTTAACCCCAGACGCTGACATTCAAACGCCGCGCCGACCGCCAGGTCATCATTCGTACAGAACACGCCATCCAGCTGCGGATATTCCCGCCGCGCCTGGCGAATCAGTTCAATACCGGAAGAGTAAGAAGAAGATTGCTCAACCATCACGCTATATGGCACCAGGCCTGCATCCAGCATCGCCTGTTCGTATCCCTTCTGTTTGATGATAGTACGTTCGTCGAGACGTGCGCCGAGATAGGCAATGTGGCGATGCCCGCGAGCAATAATGGCAGTGGTCATCTGGCGTGCTGCTTCAAAGTTATCAAAACCGACGGCGATATCAAGGCATGGCGACTTGCTGTCCATCAGTTCCACCACGGGAATACCCGCCACTTCAATCATCTTTAAGGTGCGCGGCGTGTGGGTACGTTCGGTGAGGATCAGGCCGTCGATATTCCAGGAGAGCATGGATTCGAGGCGTTCTTGCTCCATTTCCGGTTTATAACCGTAGTGCGCCAGCATGGTCTGATAACCGTGCGCGTCGGTGACGCTTTCGATTCCGCGTAATACTTCCGCGAAAACCTGGTTGGTGAGAGAAGGTAACAGGACGCCAATCGCCCGGCTGGTGGCGTTAGAGAGGATATCGGGCGCACGATTGGGAATATAGCCCAGTTCATCAAGAGCCGCGGCAATCTTGCCGCGTAGAGCGACGGAAACCTGCTCCGGGTTGCGTAAAAAACGGCTGACCGTCATTTTGGTCACGCCTACACGGTCAGCCACATCCTGAAGTACGGGTCTTTTCTTTTTCATCGTCCTGAAGGTACAAAAGAGATAGATTCTCTTAGTTTAACACGGACACATCAGAACCTTCCCGGGGAAAACAGTGCTTGTTTACAATTATTAGATATACACTAAATCAATTGCATCGCATTGTGCTAACGACGCGGCAAAACCCCGGAAGCGTACATCAGCACGCGACCGGAGCGAGCGAGGAAGCCTGCAAAAAGGCAGGCTTCAAAGATGCCGTTGAGTTTTAAACCGGCGGCAGATCGAACAGTAACACTTCGCTGTCGCTATCCGCATGGATGGAGATTGCCTGCTCATCCCAGATTGCCAGACCATCGCTGGTCGAGGCTTTCACGCCGTTAATGGTGACATTGCCTTTCACCACCTGGATCCAGACGCGGCGTTCAGCGGCAATCTGATGCACCGACTGCTCATCTTTCAGCAACGCCCAGCGGTACAGTTCCATATCCTGATGCACTTTCAATGAACCATCTCGCGCATCCGGCGAGAGCACCAGCTGTTTGCCCTGTACGGCATCGAAGCGACGCTGTTCATAACGCGGCGTAATACCGTTTTCTTCAGGCATGATCCAGATCTGATACAGATGCAGACGCTCGGTGCTGCTTGGGTTGTACTCTGAGTGACGAATACCCGTACCAGCACTCATAATCTGGAACTCACCCGCCGGAACCTGCTCTTTATTGCCCATGCTGTCCTGGTGCTCAACAGTACCTTCCAGCACGTAGGTCAAAATTTCCATATCTTTATGTGGGTGAGTGCCGAAGCCCTGCCCTGCTTCAATCACGTCGTCGTTAATCACGCGCAGCGCGGAGAAGCCCATAAAGTTCGGATCGTAATAGTTGGCAAAAGAGAAAGTATGCCAGGAGTCCAGCCAGCCATGATTTGCATGACCACGTTCATTTGCTTTGCGTAAGTAGATCATTTGTATTCGCCCCCTGAATGATTTCGATGGGCTTAGTGTGGACCCGATCTGCCTGGGATGATAGAGGGTGAAAATTGACCCCTCTGTTCAAAAAAATTGAACTATTCGAGGGGCCATCAAACTTACTTCGCGAGAGTCACTGTGGAGGGAGAGGCTTGCTCGAATCCGCGTTCAAGGATTTCCAGATTCGTAAGAACTTCAGATTCCTTGACGTAATTTGGCGCACCGTGGGTGATGGTTTGATACAACGCATCATAAACGCGCCCGTAATCGCCCATCTCCGGCTTAATCTCTTCTCTGACCGTCACGCCCTCGTCATTGACATACTCCAGCACACCGACCGAATCATCCGCTGAGAATCCCGGTTCGCCCGGCATAATATTAGCCTTCAGGCTGGTTTCCTGCTGGTCGATACCATATTTAATAAACGAACCTTTCTTACCGTGAACGATAAATTTCGGATAATCGATTTTCACCAGATGGCTGGTTTTGACGATGGCTTTTAGATCGCCATAAAACAGTTGCGCTTCGAAAGTATCGTCAGGATTGGCTTTATTGCGCAGGCTGCGGATGTCATAAGCGACGTGATCCGGGCGACCGAACAGAGAAATAATCTGGTCCATCGTATGCACACCAAGGCCATAGAACGCGCCATCCTGCGGCAACCCAGGTTTGGTTTCTGCGACCGGGCGGTAATAGTCAAAATGGCTTTCCACTTCAACAATCTCTCCCAACTTGCCACTTTCAATCGCTTTTTTCGCTGTCAGGAAGCAGGAGTCAAAGCGACGATTCTGATACGGCGTGACGGTCAGCCCTTTGCTTTTCGCCAACGCAAACAGCTCCTTCGCCTGGGCAAGCGTCGGGGTGAACGGTTTTTCGACCAGCACATTTTTCCCGGCTTCCAGCGCGCGTTTCGCGTACTCGAAATGGCTGTCCGCGTGGGTGCAGACAACAACCAGCTTAACATCGGGATCGTTTAGTACTTCGTCGAGATCGCTGGTGAAATGGATATGGGAATAAATGGGAGCCTGTTCTTCCGGCTTCGCATGGCGACGAAAAATATGCGCGACATGCCAGCTATCCTTGCGGTTAAGTACATACGGCAGATGGTAACGGGTGGTGCTTTTGCCGAAGCCAATAAAGGCGCAGTTGATGACCATGATTTCGTCCTTTTTAAGGTGGTTATTTACACCTTAGCGCAAAGCGGACGTGGTTCCTACTGGAGTGCGCATAACGAACACAAGCACTCCCGTGGATAAATTGAGAACGAAAGATCAAAAAAAAAGCCAGCACCCGGCTGGCTAAGTAATACTGGAAGCAATGTGAGCAATGTCGTGCTTTCAGGTTCTCCGCGAGGGTCTTCCTGATCGCGAGACAATAATAATCATTCTCATTCGCACTTGTCCAACACTTTTTGCAAAAAAATGCATTTGACTCGCATTCGAAAGTCAATGATGTTGAAAGGGACATTTACCCCAAAGAGGACAAAGGAATGAGTGAGATAGTGATACGCCATGCTGAAACGCGCGATTACGAGGCCATCAGGCAGATTCACGCCCAGCCGGAGGTGTATTACAACACGCTACAAGTGCCTCATCCTTCCGATTATATGTGGCAGGAGCGACTCGCCGATCGTCCCGGCATCAAGCAACTCGTCGCCTGTATTGATGGAGACGTCGTGGGCCATCTCACCATTGACGTGCAACAGCGCCCACGCCGCAGTCATGTTGCCGATTTTGGTATCTGTGTCGACTCCCATTGGAAGAATCGCGGCGTCGCCAGCGCCCTTATGCGAGAGATGATTGAAATGTGCGACAACTGGTTGCGGGTAGATCGCATTGAACTAAGGAAGGTGCGAATAAGCGGGGAAATTCTTCTCGGCTGACTCAGTCATTTCATTTCTTCATGTTTGAGCCGATTTTTTCTCCCGTAAATGCCTTGAATCAGCCTATTTAGACCGTTTCGGTGATGCTGCCAACTTACTGATTTAGTGTATGATGGTGTTTTTGAGGTGCTCCAGTGGCTTCTGTTTCTATCAGCTGTCCCTCCTGTTCAGCTACTGAAGGCGTGGTGCGTAACGGTAAAAGTACTGCCGGACATCAGCGCT
>OGSG01000255.1_pt1 | contig 19089 bp, 27 predicted proteins | sample 1573841 | NCBI WGS metagenome assembly OGSG01 (sample SAMN03295849, study PRJEB24534) | human gut metagenome | isolation source: fecal sample 2 from infant 7 | host: Homo sapiens | place: USA: Pittsburgh, PA | collected 2014-07
ACGGCAAATAACCCTAAGGAGTTGGCATGGCGAACATGTTTGCCCTGATCCTGGTGATTGCAACCCTGGTGACGGGCGTTTTATGGTGCCTGGACAAGTTCATTTTTGCACCGAAACGTCGTGAACGTCAGGCCGCTGCTCAGGCAGCGACCGGCGAGCAACTGGACAAGAAGACGCTGAAGAAAGTCGGCCCGAAACCGGGCTGGCTGGAAACCGGCGCATCGGTTTTCCCGGTGCTGGCGATCGTTCTGGTGGTACGTTCATTTATTTATGAGCCTTTCCAGATCCCTTCAGGTTCGATGATGCCAACGCTGCTCATCGGCGATTTTATTCTGGTGGAGAAATTTGCCTACGGCATTAAAGATCCTATCTATCAGAAAACGCTGATCGAGACCGGCCATCCGAAGCGCGGCGACATCGTGGTGTTTAAATATCCGGAAGACCCGCGTCTGGACTACATTAAGCGCGCGGTGGGGTTACCGGGTGATAAGGTCACCTACGATCCGGTTGCCAAACAGGTCACTATTCAGCCGGGCTGCAGTTCCGGACAGGCCTGCGGCAACGCGCTGCCGGTGACCTATTCCAACGTGGAGCCGAGCGATTTTGTTCAGACCTTCTCCCGCAGCAACGGCGGCGAAGCGAGCAGCGGTTTCTGGCAGTTGCCGAAGGGCGAAACCAAAGCCGACGGCATTCGTCTTACCGAGCGTCAGGAGACGTTGGGCGACGTGACGCACCGAATTCTGATGGTGCCGATTGCCCAGGATCAGGTTGGGATGTACTACCATCAGTCCGGTCTGCCGCTGGCCACCTGGATTGTGCCGCCCGGTCAGTACTTCATGATGGGCGACAACCGGGATAACAGCGCCGACAGCCGGTACTGGGGCTTTGTGCCGGAAGCCAACCTGGTCGGAAAAGCAACCGCTATCTGGATGAGTTTTGAAAAGCAGGAAGGTGAATGGCCGACCGGCGTGCGGTTATCGCGCATTGGTGGAATTCATTAATTTCCTCTGCTGAATTCACGTCGCTGCTGTTATCGCAGCGGCGTGAATTATTTAGTATTTAAATCCATTCAAACTAACGACATCCCGTGTCGTTGCGTATAGAATATCCCCCCGAAGTTTTTGGTTGTCGCTCTGCCGGGTGACACTGCACACGAAAGCGTATTGGTCTGTTTCAAATTACTGTTTGAAGCGAATGCTCAGGTCGGTTTCGTGTGCTGCATCTTTGACGCATTCATTTATTGGTAACGCATGAACCCCATCGTAATTAATCGGCTTCAACGAAAGCTGGGCTACACTTTTCATCATCAGGAGCTGTTGCAACAGGCATTAACTCACCGCAGTGCCAGCAGCAAACATAATGAGCGCCTGGAATTTTTAGGTGACTCCATTTTAAGTTTCGTGATCGCGAATGCGCTGTATCATCGCTTTCCTCGTGTAGATGAAGGCGATATGAGCCGTATGCGCGCGACGCTGGTGCGCGGCAACACGCTGGCGGAGATCGCCCGCGAGTTTGAGCTGGGCGAGTGTCTGCGCCTCGGGCCGGGAGAGCTGAAAAGCGGCGGTTTCCGTCGCGAATCGATTCTCGCGGATACCGTTGAAGCGTTAATTGGCGGGGTTTTCCTCGACAGTGATATTCAGAACGTTGAACGCTTAATCCTCTCCTGGTACCAGACCCGTCTGGACGAAATCAGTCCGGGCGATAAGCAAAAGGATCCGAAGACGCGTCTGCAGGAGTATCTGCAGGGACGTCATCTGCCGCTGCCGTCTTACCTGGTGGTCCAGGTTCGCGGCGAAGCGCACGATCAGGAATTTACTATCCACTGCCAGGTCAGTGGCCTGAGTGAACCGGTGGTTGGCACAGGTTCCAGCCGTCGTAAGGCGGAGCAGGCTGCCGCCGAACAGGCGCTGAAAAAGCTGGAGCTGGAATGAGCGAAGAAAAAAGTTATTGTGGGTTTGTCGCCATCGTGGGTCGTCCAAACGTTGGCAAATCCACGCTGTTGAACAAGCTGCTTGGGCAGAAGATCTCGATCACCTCCCGTAAAGCGCAGACCACCCGTCACCGCATCGTCGGTATCCATACCGAAGGGCCGTATCAGGCGATTTACGTTGATACTCCGGGCCTGCATATGGAAGAGAAGCGTGCCATTAACCGCTTAATGAACAAAGCGGCCAGCAGTTCGATTGGCGACGTGGAACTGGTCATCTTCGTGGTGGAAGGCACTCGCTGGACGCAGGACGATGAGATGGTGCTCAACAAGCTGCGCGACGCGAAAGCGCCGGTGATCCTCGCGGTCAACAAGGTGGATAACGTGCAGGAAAAAGCGGATCTGTTACCGCACCTGCAGTTCCTCGCCAGCCAGATGAATTTCCTCGATATCGTACCGATCTCAGCGGAAACCGGCACCAACGTTGATACCATCGCGGCGATCGTGCGTAAGCATCTGCCGGAAGCGATCCATCACTTCCCGGAAGATTATATTACCGATCGCTCACAACGCTTTATGGCCTCCGAAATCATCCGTGAAAAACTGATGCGTTTCCTCGGCGCTGAGCTGCCGTACTCCGTCACCGTGGAAATCGAACGTTTCGTCAGCAACGAGCGCGGCGGTTACGATATCAACGGCCTGATCCTCGTCGAGCGCGAAGGACAGAAAAAGATGGTGATTGGCAACAAAGGCGCCAAAATTAAAACCATCGGTATCGAAGCGCGTAAGGACATGCAGGAGATGTTTGAAGCGCCGGTGCACCTCGAGCTGTGGGTGAAAGTGAAATCCGGCTGGGCCGATGACGAGCGCGCCCTGCGCAGTCTCGGTTACGTTGACGACCTCTGAGTTAACGCAACGTGGATGGATGGCAGCGCGCCTTTGTCCTGCATAGCCGTCCGTGGAGCGAAACCAGCCTGATGCTGGACGTCTTCACGGAAGAATCCGGTCGTGTGCGCCTGGTTGCCAAGGGCGCACGCTCCAAACGCTCTAATCTCAAAGGCGCTTTACAGCCCTTTACCCCCTTGCTGGTTCGCTTCGGCGGTCGCGGCGAAGTCAAAACCCTGCGCAGCGCGGAAGCCGTTTCGCTGGCGCTGCCGCTCAGCGGCATCACCCTCTACAGCGGTCTCTACGTTAACGAGCTTATCTCCCGCGTGCTGGAACACGAAACACGTTTCTCCGAACTCTTTTTCGACTACCTGCACTGCATTCAGGCGCTCGCCGGGGCCAGCGGCTCGCCGGAGCCCGCGCTGCGGCGTTTTGAGCTGGCGCTGCTCGGGCACCTGGGGTATGGCGTGGATTTTCTCCACTGCGCCGGGAGCGGCGAGCCGGTAGACGACACCATGACCTACCGCTATCGTGAAGAAAAAGGCTTTATTGCCAGCCTGGTGATTGATAACAACACGTTTACCGGGCACCATTTGAAAGCATTGGCGAGTCGCGAGTTTCCTGATGTTGATACGCTGCGCGCCGCGAAGCGCTTTACCCGTATCGCCCTGAAGCCCTATCTCGGCGGCAAACCGCTCAAGAGCCGGGAGTTGTTTCGCCAGTTTATGCCCGCGCGAAAGGCGCGAGCCGATAATACGAATAATGATTAACGAGGATTGTCATGGCTGAATTATTGTTAGGGGTCAATATTGACCATATCGCGACCTTGCGTAACGCCCGCGGCACCGCTTACCCGGATCCGGTTCAGGCGGCTTTCATTGCCGAACAGGCCGGCGCCGACGGCATTACCGTGCATCTGCGCGAAGACCGTCGCCATATTACCGATCGCGATGTGCGTATCCTGCGCCAGACGCTGCACACCCGCATGAATCTTGAAATGGCGGTCACTGAAGAGATGCTGACGATCGCCTGCGAAACCAAACCGCACTTCTGCTGCCTGGTGCCGGAGAAGCGTCAGGAAGTGACCACCGAAGGCGGGCTGGACGTCGCCGGCCAGCGCGACAAGATGCGCGATGCCTGTCAACGCCTGGCGGATGCCGGCATCCTGGTCTCCCTGTTTATCGATGCGGATGAAGCGCAGATCAAAGCGGCGGCGGACGTTGGCGCGCCCTATATCGAAATCCACACCGGCTGCTATGCCGATGCCAAAACCGACGCCGAGCAGGCCAGGGAGCTGGAACGTATTGCCAAAGCGGCCACCTACGCCGCCAGCCTCGGCCTAAAGGTGAATGCCGGCCACGGTCTGACCTACCACAACGTGAAAGCGATTGCTGCGCTGCCGGAAATGCATGAGCTGAATATCGGTCACGCGATTATTGGCCGTGCGGTGATGAGCGGCCTGAAAGAGGCGGTGGCGGAAATGAAGCGTCTGATGCTGGAAGCGCGCGGCTAATGGCCATTCTCGGGTTGGGTACCGACATCGTCGAGATCGCCCGCATCGAAGCGGTGATCGCCCGCAGCGGCGATCGCCTTGCCCGCCGGGTGCTGAGCGACCATGAATGGAGCATCTGGGAGCAGCACCAGCAGCCGGTGCGTTTCCTGGCGAAACGCTTTGCGGTCAAGGAAGCGGCGGCGAAAGCGCTGGGAACCGGGATCCGTAACGGGCTGGCGTTTAACCAGTTCGAGGTTTACAACGACGAGCTGGGCAAGCCGAAGCTGCGGCTATGGGGTGAAGCAAACCTTTTAGCTGAACGCATGGGAGTAAGCGCTATTCACGTTACTCTCGCTGATGAACGCCACTACGCCTGCGCCACGGTGATTGTCGAAAGCTAGCCAGGAGGGCGGTTAAATTTTATCCGCGTGGTGCATCAGCACGAATTTATCCCACAGCTGTTCTTCACTCTCGACGTGTGCCGGATCTTTCAGGATCGTATTCGGGATCGGGCACACTTTCTGGCAGGTTGGCGTGTCGTAATGACCCACGCACTCGGTGCAGCGGTCGCTGTTAATCTCATAAATGCTGTCACCCATCGAAATGGCCTCATTCGGGCACTCCGGCTCGCACATATCGCAATTGATACAGCGCTTAGTTATTAGTAAAGACATATCAAGCAGTTACCGTTAAATCAATTTTAAATCAGTAAGTTACGAAGATTTCCTATCGTTCTATATTATTAACTTACTGTATGTTGATACAGTGCAATTAACACTGATAAACTCAATCCAATAACACAAAGCAGCAACACATAGCGTTTTTACTCACGAAAAACCAATGCATGTGTGAGCTTTAATTCTGCGCCTCAGCAGATAAGGATTGAGAATGCCGCGCACTGTAACACAGAAACCAGATAGCCCCAATAACGACGATGTTTTAGCCGCATCAGAAAAATGGGACGCCTGTAAACCTCCCTATACCAGCACACACATTAGAATCTGTGTTGCTGCTGCGAAAACGATCCTCTCAGCATCTGGTCTGGCCCGACGGTCGAAATACGAGAAAGAGAACTATCTCCGTATTGATTTTAGCAAAGCCGGTAAGGTTACATTTTACGCTGAATTTCCCAAAAAAATGGGGCTGAAGGGGAAAAAGCTGGGGGAGTGGCCCGAACTGGCGATCCAGCTAGCCCGAGAGAAAGCGGCGGAAATGGCTGGAGATGGCCTCCGATCAGAATCCGTCCATGCTGCGATTGAACTGTACCGGGATGACCTTAAAGCCAAAGTAGTAAGGCAAAAATTGAGTCCGGATAGTTTCACCACTTACGGGGTACGCATTGACAGGATTAAGGCAACGTTTGGTGAGCGCGAAGTATTTAGCGATGTAACATACAATCGGCTGGTGGAGGTACTGGACGAGTGGATCGCCACCCGCTCGAACAATAACGCTCTGGAGTTGTTCGCCGAACTCCGCAGGCTCTGGAAGTTCTGCTCCCCTACGCTTTGTAATGGGCGCAACATTGCGGCCAGTCTGCCTGATGATTATGTATCCTCCCGCGTACAGAAACCCACCCCTACACGTCTTTTTACAGACATTGAATCAATCGCCCGCCTGTGGTTGAACGTGGCGGCCTGTCCATCAATACATCAAAAGAATGCCGTTAGGTTTATGATCATCACCGGCGTACGTCCGATTAACATACATAACCTGCGCTGGGACTATGTAAACGAGGATGCTGGCGAAATTATCTATCCGGAGGGAGTTATTGGTATGCGTGGTGCCATGAAAACACAAAAGGCTTTCCGCCTGCCGATAACGCCTGAACTTCGACGCATTATCGACGAGCAGAAAGCCTGGCGTGACTCGGTTCCTGAATGCAATAAAGATTATGTGTTCCTGCAGCCGCGTGACCCAATGCAACCCTTCTCTAAACGGTCTCTGGATAAGCTGGTAAAAACATACAGTCCAGAAGGGGCGGTCAAAGGATTGAAGCATGACGGGACGATTAAGGGGAAAGAGGGGGCATTTAATACGATGTGCCGTAAATTCCTCAAGAGCAATGTAATTGCCCTCATGAAGGAAAGAGGCTATTCCCGATCAGACCGAAGGGAAATTAGCCTCCTGTGCCTTCATCACTCCAGCAAGTCAGATGACTCGATGGCAGAACACTACGACTTTTCGGACGAGATTTTGCAGGAAGAGATCGCGCTGAAGCGTGAAGCTTTCGAGGCTCACGAGCGTAGCATACTAGCGCAGGCTGCTTTGATAAGGAGGAGGGGTTAGTACTGACTCCGGCATTTTTCAATGAAGGCTTCGACATTTTTACGTTCGTAGCGTACTACTTTTGCGCTAAATTTAATTGGTGCCAGTGTGGCGCGATGCCTGTGTGTTGTATTCCACAGGCATAGGGTTTTTTGCGTAATGCCCAATTTTCCACATACCTCATCCGGAGTGAGCAGATCATCAGGTTGTTCAGCCATATTACACCTCATATGCTTTTTATTTGTGAACAAGTCTTTGCCAGATTGCGGAAACGTATTTAGCCTGGTGTTTGGCGTCAGCCAGCGCATTATGCATATCGCCTTCAAACGGAATATCCCGACGCGGGTTGATGCCAATGGCACGCCCTAATTCGACAATGGTTCGAACGTCGCGATCATTAGCGAAATGCCAGGGGCAGGGAATATCCACTCGGTCATAGCTGGCTCGCATGATGACGTTGTCAAAAGTTGCACCGTTACCCCACACTTGAACTCGGCCAGGTTCGGAATTACCGCGGATAAATGCAACTAGCTGAATGAGTGCGGTTGAGATAGCCATCGCTGCATTCTTATCGTTAATAGCCGACCTGGCTTCCTCACTTTGCTGCATCCACCACATAATGGTGTCAGGGTCAGGTACGGCACCACCATCCATCGAACTTTTCAGGCTCACAACGCGATAAAATTCTTCGCCGAGTTCACCAGTTGATGGATCAAAAAATACCGCACCGATGGAGACGATAGGGGCATTCGGTTTATTACCCATAGTTTCGAGGTCGAGCATTAAATGGATCACGTTAATTATTCTCCTGCGTGGTAGCTTCAGCATGGCAATAATGCTCACCATTCGGGCGGGTAGACGTTACCCCACAGCGCGGACATGGTTCAGGAAACGTTAGAACCAACTGCTCAACAACTCTGGAAACTTCCTGCTGTTCAGCGTCGGTTAGCTGGCGCTTAAGTTCAAACTCCAGCGAATCGACGATTAAGAAGGCGAAACCCTCAATAGAACTTCGCATAGCATCAATGATTTTTTCTTTGGTCAGGGCATCAGTCATGGCTGTCCTCCTTACCACGACTAACAGACAAGTTTTTATTCACGATGGCATCCATCAGACGTGCTGCAGCGGCCTTTTGAGCAGATACATTCGCAATGACCGTTGGCCTGGCTTTCTCACAGCTGGCACAAATCCCGTCCCATGATGAAATGAGGAAAAAATCTTCGCGCTCGGCAATGCCGGTATTCATTACCAGGTCATCAATCATCAGCGTGACCCCGCGAACTCCCCGACCTTCGCTTAATCTCTGCACTGCGTAGCCGAAGGCGTTGATCATCACAGCATGGAACTGGATATACTCGCGTTTATATTCGGCCTGGTTCGTACCTTGGCGAATATCATCTAAACCAGTCAGCATTAGCCACGCATTCCATAACCCTTCAAGATCATCCTGTGAGCAGGAACCTGAAAATTTTGCCGTAGCATCACTAAGGGCCTTGAAGCTCACCCACTTATCGCTTTTCGCGGGAACGACGTTATGCTCAAAATCGGTTACTTCAGAAAAGACGTCGTGTGAACTGATAAAGCTGACCATCTCCTGCGCGTTCTTATCGCGCCCGTTATAGGCCATGTTGATAGCCGCAGATGGCTTCGAAACATTGTTGTTAATGTCAGAGAAAAACTGCTGCCGCGTCTTCAGTGGCAACTGGAGAGTAAGCATCATGGGGACATGGATCGGTTCATCAATGGTGCGGCAATACTCCGCAATACTGGCTGCACGATGCTGACCATCAAACAATTTAATCTCGGCATCCATCGGGAAACGGGCCACCCCGACATTAGTGTTTCCGAACTCTTCGAATTCAACATACGAGTCGCAGTTACCCACAAGCGGCGGAATAATGAACGGTTCCTTGTTCTCGTATGCTTCAACGAGATACTGATAAAACTTTTTCGCCCTGGCGGGGTTCAGTTCTCGCTGAGATCGATCAAGGGTGTCCCCGTAGTTATCGCTGGCGAGGACTCGCGTTAGTGTCCGTGCAGGAACTGTCAGCATCAGGACAATTGACCCCCCCTGAGTTCCACGTGACGCCGGGAATTCAAAAAAATGATCGCCTATTTTGCTCATAACATCACCAATTCGTTAACCAGCCAGATACCCAATGCTGACAGAACGATGATTGCGATCAGCGCAATACCGTTCAGGATTAGCGCCTTCCTTAGAGGGCGATTGCTGAGGGATTCAGAGTTCATTTACAAAGTTCCTCCCACTGTTTAATCAGCCTCAACCTTGCCGCATTAAAGCTATTTGCATGATAGGTAACGCGAAGGATATGGCACCCTTTGGGGCACTTAAGCGCCCCATAACGCATAAATGGGCTATGACCATGCCAGGAGAATTGAGCTAAAGCTCCACAGTTTGGGCATTTGAGGATAGTTTCTGTCATGCGGCATCACTTTCTTCAGGTGATGAGGCCTGATTATTGGGTTGCTCATCATCTTTAGGCGCCAATGTTTCGTAGCGGAATTCCTGAAGAATCGACAGAACTTCGGCCTGCATCGCTGGTGGTACCTCAATGATCAGCCCGCCGCTGGTGGTCTCTTTGCAGGATGAGATGATCTCCAGAAACTTCCGCGCCTTTCCTGCGTTGAATTGTGGCTTGGCGATGCTCTTTGTGACTTTCGTTTTCCCGGCTGCTTCTGCTTTTTTCATCAGCCTGGCGGCTTCCCGGTCTGCATAAACGCCATGTTCACGAGAAATGCCAATCGCAATGGCATAGTTCATAGAGCCATCGCGAACCAGTTTTTTGATATACGGGGTGCATTCATGAAGCTGGAGATGTTGAAGGATATCGGACTCTGAACGCTTAACTTTTGCGGCAATCTCTGTCGGGCTCCATCCCTGATTCTGAAGGCGGTGATACGCCGCACCACGTTCAAGGGGAGTAAGTGCCAGCCCTTGCGAGCTAGTCACCATAAACGCGATCTTATCGGCTTCAGTACCAACGAAATCTTTGCACTCAAGGCGCACGATATCGTGTCCCATAGCGATAGCGGCGAGCGCACCGTGATAACGGTGGTGGCCGTCGATCACCTTTACACCACGCTCAGTAACTTCTACGGCCAGCGGCGGAATATATTCACCGGCAATAAACGCATCGCGGAACTCATCGACATGCGCCTGATTCAGTTCGCGAACGTTGTAACCTTCTTCCGCGTAAATTGAGGCGATCGGGACGTTATAGGTTTTACGGGTAGTTAACCCGGATTCTTTATCGTTATAGAGCTGGCCTAAGCTGGGCATATGGTCACCTTTTTGAATTAGGGAGTGCTTCGCTATGAGCCCCACCTGGAGGCTCATAAAACAACACACGGAATGGATGGGTTAGATGGAACCTTCGTAGATAGGCAGGTCATCGCCGAGCTGATTTTCCATATCGGTTACGATTTCCTGGAAGGCGTGCTCAATGATTTTTTTCGGCTCGATCAGCTCATACCAGAGGACTAACTGACCGTCGCGCAGGCGGTAGCGAATACGCGCATCGATCTGGTACGGTGCGCCATTATGGAAAGGCGCGATTGCCAGGCTGATTTTTTCCGGGATTTTGGTGTTGCCTGAGCCGGATTTATCATCGCTGTACTGGAACTGACAGGTTCCGTCCTGCAGACGCTTAACCGACTTAAACTCAACCTTACGGGTCTCCTGGAATGCGAGAACCATTTCCAATAGCTCGGTACCTGACGGGCCAGAGTAGTTATCGCCAACAGGCGCGACGTTCTGGATGTTATTTTCCAGAAACTCGGCGAAGTCGATCTGGTTCATCTTGTTACCATCAGCTGCAGACCAGGCCTTCCATTCGTCAGAGAAAGGACAGTCATAAACTGCTTTGTGCATTCCCCAGTGGGGGTTATCGGCGTCCTGGTGGAAGTCCAGCACCGCGACGATCCGGGTTTTGGTCTTATCGGCGAAAACAACAGAACGCGTATCACGGAATCGCTGGATATATGCGATTAGCGAACCGGGGGAGATCAGGTTTGTATTCTGGCGAATACGAGACGGGGCAATCTGGAGGCTTTCGAGCGATTTGATATCGAAGCCATCCGGGACGACGACGGACGGGATGTCGGTATTAGTTTTCAGCGTTGCAGCAACCAGATCGCGGATGTCGTGCACGGCAGAGCCTTCAATTTGAGACATTGAATAATTCCTTTAGAGAGGTGTGTTGAAAAAGAGGGTGGGATTACTGAGCCAGCTTAATAGGCGCAGCTTGCGGTGCTTGTTCGATAACTTTCAAATCCATCTGAACTTGCGCCGGGTCATCACGCAGCAGATCGCCATCAGCGGTAGAGAACATGATGGTATCGGCGCGGTCCAGTTCCGGGATAGTGCGGGTTACTTTTGGCGTGACCTTCATGGTGTTTTCGTCACGGGTATTCAGCATTGAACAGTTAAGGGTAAGGGTCACAGCTCCCTTTTTACCCGTTTCACGTACAGCCTTGATGACTTCGGCCAGCGCTTCGGTCAGCTCGGCATCGAGAGTGCCTTTGTTGATGTACGCCAGCTGCTGGCTAAACGGCGTGGTATTTTTGGTTTCGGACATAATTATCTCCAGTTATCAGCAGGGATCGCCTTTCTGGGTAAGAAGCCTGTACAACCAGCTCTGCCGCCAGAAGCGAACGAATGATTTAGGGTTGCGAACAGCCTGCACACCGCGAGGGACGCGCATCAGGTCGCCGTAGGGGAAATTAACGTTACGGAAGGTCATATAAATCACCGATTAATTAGGTATCCGGCAGGAGTTGAACCCGCGCTGGGTTGGGCATCCCAGCCAACACCGGGAGCGGACACATAGAAGAAAAAGGGCGGTTACCCATCAGAACATTATCCTCTTCCTCCTGTTTGATTGGTGGAAGACTGGATAACCGCCAAGGCTACACACAGCAATGCAAGGGATGATTCAGAGCTTAAGCGGTTATTGCAGGCGCCAGACTCCAGACATAATGAAATCGGTAAAGTGCTGCTGGTTAACGATAGTGTTATCGGAGGTAAGCATGTCCGGGTAAGCAGCTTTGTAGTCAGCCTTACGATCCAAAATGAAAGCAATCATGTCTGCGCCGCGGCGATTCACATTCCAGTTATGAGTGTGCGTCATCATCGCTGCAAAACGTTGCTGGACACTGAACTGAACAGCGGCTTCGTAGGCGCAGGCACTGAATTCGATATTTGTCATGGGTTAGTCCTCAGTGGATTAGTAAAAGGCCCGAAGACTTTGATTAATTCACTAGCCCGTATTGCCGGCCTCCTGCCTCGCCACGGTTCCGACGCATGGTTTTAAGTCGCGCCGTTCGACTACATTCAGCTAATGCACCGTCCGTAATGTTTACGTATGGTGTTTTACCGCTGGTGTAATTTAAGAATACTAGAGGTATTCTTTGTTGTAAATACTCCGGGTATTTATTTTGGGCGAATTTATGATATGTATATGAATTCTGAAGGTATTATTTTTGTTAAGGGGGAGAGGAGATTGTATAGAGAAAACCCGGTGAAGTACCGGGTTTGAAGCTTAAACCAAGCGCATCATGGTTTGCACAGCCACACCAATGATTTTGCAGTTACCGTTGATTTCTTTCAGTGGCCACGCCGGATTGAGCCCTTTAAGGTACTTTTGGCCGCCATCTATTATGAGCTTTTTGAATGTTGCTTCGTTCGCATCTACCATTTTTGCGATAACGAGACTGCCATTTATAGCTTCCCGGCCTGTATCTATTAAGACTAGGGTCCCTTCAGGAATGCTAAGGCCAGTAGGCGCTGTCATCGAGTCGCCCTCGACACGCAACCAAAAGGCTTTACCAAAAACCTTTGTATCGGACTCGAACCATTCATCGATCTCATCGACTGAGTAAGGTTCAATTGCCTCTGCCCAGGCTCCAGCTTGCACCCAGCTGATCAATGGATACTCCTTTCCTTGCTTATATGGACCGACCAGCTTCACATTGGATGTTTCATTTGCCAATATTTTCTGCGCTTCCTCATCAATGGAAGGGCTGAAATCAGCAATAGATACTTGCAGAATCTTTGCAAATGCAGCGGCAACGGTGAGGTTAAGAGCATTTCTCCCGTTTAGATAGTGCCCTACAGCTCCTTGCGTAATGCCCAGCTCATCAGCGATTGAGTATTGGGTGACGCCTAGCGCTTTCTTCTTTGACTCATACAGAGCTTTAAGACGTGCTGCATCTGCAAGCTGTTCTGTCGTCAGATTCTTTTTAGGTTCCATAACGTCATTCTAATACCATCACTATTAAAACTAAAAATACCTTTCATATTGACACCAATAAATACCCCAAGTATTCTTTGTTGCATGTATCAATACGGAGCGTGTCCATGAGTCGTATGACATTAGCTGATTACGCCAAGATTCACGGTCAGGAAAAAACTGCCAGCGACTTTGGCGTTATCCAATGCGCAATAAGTAAGGCTATTCGTAGCGGACGAAATATTTATGTGACCATTCAACAGGATGGAAGCGTTAAGGGAGAGGAAATTAGACCTTTCCCAAGCCATAAAAAATCGTCTTAACAAAGCCTGCCAGGTTGGTGAAGTCAATTATTCATCAAACCAGCAGTGAAAGTAACCACAGCTAATCGAGGTAAACCGTGGGTAATCAACCTGATTGGAAAGTCGAGAAACAGCCAGCCTGGCTGGTGGCCGCAATCAAAAAGACGATCGCGGAATTACCTGGCGGGTATGCAGAAGCAGCCGAATGGCTTGATGTGACTGAGAATTCGTTGTTCAACCGTCTGCGTGCTGATGGCGATCAGGTATTCCCGTTTGGGTGGGCAATGGTTCTCCAGCGCGCTGGTGGTTCGCACCATATTGCGAATGCTATTGCGAAAGCCTCTGGAGGAGTTTTCGTACCGCTTACCGATGTTGAAGATGTCGATAACGGGGATATCAACCAAAGACTGATGGAGTCGGTTGAATGGATAGGAAAACACTCTCAATACCTTCGGAAGGCAACCGCTGACGGCGTAATCGACCGCGATGAACGTGCTCAAATCGAAGCGAATAGTTACCAGGTCATGGCTAAGTGGCAGGAGCATTTAGCGCTACTTTTCATGGTCTTCTGCACCCCTGACGACACTCCAAATGGACCTTCAAATTCAGGGTAATTAACTCTGTGAGGCTCACCACGTAAGCAGGAGGGCCAATGTACCAGGACGAATATTTCCACGTGAATATGCCCACGGTTTTTGCTCGTGAGGACGCCCCGTGGATTAAAGAGCAGTTGGCAACACTCCCGGCAGGTATGCGGGAAAAAATCGCGATGGCGTATGCGCAGGCGTACCAGGAAGCGTTCGAGGCCGAGCCGGTGTCATTCAGGCAGCAGAACGCCGCACGACGGACGGCAAATCGCCGATTGCGAGAGTTTTGCACGAGGTATACCCCAGCGGTTAGGGGATATACGTCGCTCCCACCCAGGGTTTGATTTTCTGAATCTGGGTTGGGGGAAAGGGGGCGGTGTTGGGTTTTAGCCCGAAGGGCTGGAACAGCTTTACCAGAAGAGAACGATCTAACAGATAGATCACTGTATGGGGTTGAAAACGTCGATTGGAAGTTCAGACGTTTAGCCATCCAAAAGGAGCCAAAATGATTTATTCAGACGCTAACGAAAAATGGGCCCCGGTTCCGGTTGAGCCATATTCCAAAGCCTACGAAGTCAGCAACCTCGGACGGGTACGCAGTGTCCCGCGCCTGGCTAACTCTGAATATTTTATTCGACACATTCACGGCGGTTTTCTGAAAGGCCGCCAGCGCAAAGACGGGACCAAAACCGTTACGTTGTCGGTTCAGCGTCAGCGCACTAAGTTTGTCATCGCCGAGCTGGTGGCTATGGCCTTCGGGGAGGTTACTGCTAATGCTTAACATCCAGCCACGCGAAAAACAGATCGTCGCGTTAAACATGCTGCGCAGCGCCTGGAAACAGAATAACTCCTTCATGCTCTACGCCCCTGTAGGGTTCGGCAAAACAGCAATAGCCGCGTTGATCACAGATGGCTTTGTCAGCCGTGAAATGCGCGTAATGTTTGTGGCTCCGTATACGGTTCTGCTGGACCAGACCGCAGCCCGATTCATGGAATACGGCCTTCCTGGCGAAGAAATCAGTTATGTCTGGCGTGATCACCCGTCATACAACCCCACAGCTCTGATCCAGATTGCCAGTGCGGATACGCTGATTCGCCGTGAGTTCCCGGACAATATCGACCTGTTGATCGTTGATGAAGCCCACCTGAAGCGCAAAAAACTGCTTGAGGTTATCGACAATCTCACTCGCAACACAGCAACAAAGGTGATCGGCCTTTCCGGTACGCCTTTCGCTAAGTTCCTGGGCAATTACTACCAGCGCCTGATTAAGCCAACGACGATGAAGGAACTGATCGCCATTGGTGCACTGAGCAAATATGAGTTCTATGCGCCTTCGCATCCTGACCTGTCCAAAGTGGAAACGTCATACGTAGCAGGCTATGGCAGCGACTATAAAGAAAACCAGCTCAGCCAGGTGATGAGCGAAGCCAAACTGGTAGGCGACATTGTGAAAAACTGGCTGGAGAACGGCGAAGACCGCCCGACGATTTGTTTTTGCGTCGATGTCGCCCACGCCAATTTTGTCACGGTTGAATTTGCCAGCGCTGGCGTGACGGTTGAAGTTATGACAGCCAGCACACCGCACGACGAACGACAGCTAACGATCCGCCGCTTTGAGCAGGGCATAACCAAAATCATCATTAACGTTGGTGTTCTGGTAGCGGGTTTTGATAGTGATGTTCGCTGCATTATCTTCGCCCGCCCAACCAAAAGCGAAATGCGCTGGATTCAGATTCTGGGGCGTGGTCTGCGTGCCGCCCCTGGTAAAGATCACTGCCTCATCTTCGACCACACTGGCACGGTTAATAAGCTGGGCTATCCCGACGATATTGAATACGACTATCTCCCTTCATCGTCTGATGGCATGGAAGACGCACCGCAGAGAGCTGTTAAGACCGATGAAGCGGAAAAGCTGCCGAAAGAATGCAGCCAGTGCCACTACGTCAAACCAGCCGGGATTTACATCTGCCCGAAATGTGGTTTTAAACCGCTCGCCGGGGAAGACGTGGAAACAGATAAATCCCGTGGGCTGAAAAAGGTAAGCAAAGCGGAAGTCAAATATACCGCTGAGCAGAAGCAATCCTGGTGGTCTCAGATTCTTTTTTACCAGCGTACCCGTGCAGCGCAGGGACGCCCGGTCAGTGATGGCTGGTGTGCGCATACCTACAAACAAAAGTTTTCAGTATGGCCTCGGGGGCTACATCACACCCCGCAGCAAATCACACCGGAAGTAACGAATTTCATCAAATCAAAACAGATCGCCTTTGCGAAGAGAAAAGAGAAAGAAGGAGATGCCGCATGAATACCAAACAAGCTGCGATTGGTCGCTGGGCGGAAATATTTAAACACTATGGTCTCCCTGGTATCACCGGGAAAAACCATCTCAAGGGGGAATGTCCTCTGTGTGGCCGTACCGGAAAATTCCGCTGCGACAATAAAAACGGCACCGGCTCATACATCTGCGTGTGTGGATCTGGTGATGGCTGGGCCTTGTTGACCGCTAAGACTGGCAAAGAGTTTAAGGTTCTGGCCTCAGAAATAGACCACCTGATCGGCAACGAGTACACCTCAGACCGCACCAGAGTAAATCCGGTACGTACATCGCTGGCGCAACAGCGTGAAAAGGTCAGTCGTAAGTTTGCAAAGCTCACCCCGCTGCGCGGAACCGGGGCAGATAGTTACCTGAAAGGGAGGGGTATCAATTCCCTGCCTTCTGAGAGCATCAGATTCTGCGATAAGCAGCCAGTAGACGGGAAAAACCTGCAGGCTATTTATGCATTGGCAACTGATGACCGTGGCGAACTGTGTTACCTGCACCGCACCTTGCTTGATGGTGATAAAAAGGCGCAAACAGGTGGCGCAGCCAAGAAGATGATGAAGCTGCAGGAAGATAGTTATCTGGAATTTGCTAAGTCTGTTGCTATCCGCATGTTCCCTACGTCCTCCACTCTGGGTATTGCAGAAGGTATCGAAACGGCTCTGGCCTGCCATCAGATCACTAAGTGCAATACCTGGGCGACGATGAACACTGCATTCATGAAGAAGTTCCGTGTTCCTGCTGGCGTAAAGAACCTCATTATTTTTGCAGACTCAGATGCAAACGCTGCTGGGCATGCCGCCGCTTTTGAATGCGCTGCGGCGAATTTGCACGCGAAGAATGATCTGGAAAGTGTCTCCGTGCGCTGGCCTGCGCAGGGTGATTTTAATGATCTGCTGCTTAACGGTTCAGAAGTATTCGAGTGGGTATTTCACCGGGGGATGAAACAGTGAAGAAACCAGCGGCTGCAAAGGTGAAAACGTACAAACCGAAGAAGTGCGCCAGCTGTGGTGAAACCTTCACTCCGGCCCGCAACCTGCAAAAGGTTTGTGGCCCGCTCTGTGCTATAGCCCACAACAGGGCGCTGAAACAAAAAAAAGCGGAGGCGGAACAGAAGGACAAGCTGAAGATGCGCAAAAAGGCTCTGCTTACCCGTGGCGACTACATCAAAAAAGCCCAGTCAGCCTTTAATGCCTTTATCCGTGAACGCGACGAGGGGAAACCATGCCCATCATGTGGCACTTATCACCCACCTATGATCTTTGGCGGCCAGTGGGATTGCGGTCATTTCATGGGGGTAGGTGCTCGTCCTGAATTGCGCTTTGAAGAGAAGAATGCTTACCGGCAGTGCAAAGCCTGTAATGGTGGATCGGGTCGGTTCGCTGCAAAGAATGCCACTGTACATGCCCGCTACAGGGAAACGCTGATCGAGTGGTATGGATTGCCGCTGGTGGAATGGCTGGAAGGCCCACACGAGGCGAAGCATTACTCAAAAGAAGACCTGGAAAACATAGCGGCTAAATACCGCCGTAAAACCCGCGAACTGAAAAAGCAGAGGGCAGCATGACAAGACAATACGTTAAAAAAATCACCTATCCATGCCTGACAGCGGCAATTTTCCAGGATGTCCTTTTCGTCATGAGTCCTGCCAGCGCATCAGAATTGCTTTCAGAGGCGGATAAGGCGACTGAGTTCTATTTGAATCATTTCCCGTTCGCGACGCTGGATGACATCCGAGAAGGCATTCTGTACAGCTTTGGCGGTCTCTACCTGAACGATTTCCAACTTATCCGGGAGGCAGCATGAATTACGATCTTATCTACTGTGATCCGCCGTGGGAATACGGCAACCGAATCAGCAACGGCGCAGCCTGTAATCATTACAGCACGATGAGCATTGACGATCTGAAGTTTCTCCCTGTCCGTAAGCTGGCTGCTGATAACGCCGTACTGGCGATGTGGTATACGGGGACCCATAACCGCGAGGCTGTAGAACTGGCTGAATCATGGGGTTTCCGGGTCAGAACGATGAAAGGCTTTACCTGGGTAAAACTGAATCAGAACGCGGCTGACCGATTCAATAAGGCGTTAAGTACCGGTGAGCTGGTGGACTTCAACGATCTGCTTGAGATGCTGGACCGTGAGACGCGCATGAACGGCGGCAATCATACCCGGAGCAATACAGAAGACGTCCTGATAGCCACCAGGGGGACCGGGCTACCCCGTGCCAGCGCTTCGGTGAAACAGGTCGTTCATACCTGTCTTGGTGAGCACAGCGCTAAACCGTGGGAAGTAAGGAACAGACTGGAGCAATTATACGGCGATGTGAAAAGGATAGAACTATTCGCTCGGGAAGAGTGGAAAGGATGGGACCGCTGGGGAAATCAATGCAACAACAGTATCGAAATTATTACCGGACTGATTAAAGAGGTGAACCATGCAGCGTGATATTCAACTGGTACTCGAACGGTGGGGAACCTGGGCTATTAGTGAAGGCTCTCAGGTTGATTGGTCACCAATTGCAGCGGGTTTTAAAGGCCTCCTGTTAAATACCTCAAAGTCTCGCGAGTCATGTTGTGACAATGACGGCCTTATTGTAGACGCTGCCGTAGGAATGCTTAAACGAGCTGGCCGGGACGATGAGTTAAATCTGGTGATGTTGCATTACATGCATAACGTTTCTAAATCGACTATTGCCCGCTGGGAAAAATGTTCTGAGGGAAAAATACGTAACAGGCTAATGATAGCCGAAACGTTTATTGATGCCTGCATCATTATGAGTGGTGCCAGATTAGAAATGGATGATTGGGCCCATAAAAGAGAAGTAGAGAAAGTTGCATAAAAGCCTATTCGTTACGAATTTTATATATTAATGTGTTAAGAGTGGTCACTTAGACACGAACTTAAATATTACAGAACCTCGCCAATTGGCGGGGTTTTTTCATTTCAGGCCCAGGCTAAAAATTGCAGATTAACCGTGAAACGCATGAGCCTGCGGCCTGAATTATTTCCCCTCGTTCTGAGAGGATTCACAGCAATTGAGGGGGACCGATGTCCGAACC
>OGSG01000257.1_pt1 | contig 19004 bp, 23 predicted proteins | sample 1573841 | NCBI WGS metagenome assembly OGSG01 (sample SAMN03295849, study PRJEB24534) | human gut metagenome | isolation source: fecal sample 2 from infant 7 | host: Homo sapiens | place: USA: Pittsburgh, PA | collected 2014-07
AAATCCCATTCAGACGCCGGATAGATTCAAGCAAGCCAACTTGTCGTCAAAATCGGTGTTGCAAAAACGGGAGTGACCATAGATACCGTTTTCCGGGTTCTGATCGATATAGCCGTGAAGCTGCAGGGTTTTCAGCAGCGAGTGGAGGGTACTCTTGCTCAGCCCCATCAGTTTGCTGATGTCGGTGATCTTAAGCTCGGTGGCCTGCTCGTTGAACAGGTCGAGGATCTGCAACGCACGTTCAACAGACTGAATAATCGGCATAATGCTGGTATGTCCACGCTGGAATTAAGGCGAAAACGTACCTTTTTCGGGGTGAAAAATCAATTGAGTAGAGCGGGTTGTGGGAGAAAGGACATCAGGCCGTATCGTCGCCTGATTCGCCCGGCGGCGCTTCGCTTGCACGGGCCTACGGGCTGGGTGTTCTCCCTCTCCCTGTGGGAGAGGGCATCAGGCCGCATCACCGCCTGATTCGCCCGGCGGCGCTACGCTTGCACGGGCCTACGGGTTGGGTGTTCTCCCTCTCCCTGTGGGAGAGGGCCGGGGTGAGGGCACCAGACCGCAGAGGAGTCAATCACTCCCCAAGCGTCGCCACCATCACTGCCTTAATCGTATGCATCCGGTTTTCCGCCTGGTCGAACACGATGCTCGCCGCTGACTCAAACACCTCGTCCGTCACTTCCATCCCGCCGTGCAGATCGAACTCCTTCGCCATCTGCTTGCCGAGCGTGGTCTGGTCGTCATGGAACGCCGGCAGACAGTGCAGGAACTTCACGTCCGGATTTCCGGTCAGCGCCATCATCCGGGCGTTCACCTGATACCCGCGCAGCAGCGCAATCCGCTCCGCCCACTTCTCTTTGGCTTCGCCCATCGACACCCACACGTCGGTATAGATAAAGTCCGCGCCCTTCACGCCCGCCGCCACGTCTTCCGTCAGGGTGATCTTCCCGCCGTGCTTCTCCGCCAGTGCGCTGCACTCCGCCACCAGGCTCTCTTCCGGCCAGCAGGTCTTCGGGGCCACCAGGCGCAGATCCAGCCCGGTCAGCGCCGCCGCTTCCAGCATCGAGTTGCCCATGTTGTTGCGCGCGTCGCCCGCGTAAACCAGCGTCATCTCGTTAAACGCCTTGCCCGGCAGGTGCTCCTGCATGGTCAGCAGGTCCGCCAGCAGTTGGGTTGGATGGAACTCGTTGGTCAGCCCGTTCCACACCGGCACGCCCGCATACTGCGCCAGCGTCTCGACGACTTCCTGGCCATGGCCGCGATACTGAATGCCGTCGTACATCCGCCCGAGCACGCGCGCGGTGTCCTTAATTGACTCTTTATGCCCAATCTGGCTGCCGCTCGGCCCTAAATAGGTAACGCGCGCGCCCTGGTCAAATGCGGCAACTTCGAAAGAGCAACGGGTACGGGTCGAGTCTTTTTCGAAGATGAGCGCGATGTTTTTACCGGTAAGCTTCTGTACTTCCTTGCCATTTTTTTTATCGGCTTTGAGCTGTGCGGCAAGGGTCAGCAGAGAAGTGAACTGTGCAGGGGTAAAGTCGAGCAATTTCAGAAAGTGTTTCTTGTACAGATCAGACATTTTATCCTCACATGGCGAATGCCACTTATTGAATTAAAATTCACTTTATATGTGTAATTATTCATTTGCAACCCCGTTTCACAAATCTTTCCAACAAAGGTGGAGGCAAACCCGTCCGTGTGTGAAAATAGAAGTATCTGCCGCACTTTAAAGAGGATTGAGCCATGGCAAACCCGGAATTACTGGAAGAGCAACGCGAAGAGACGCGTCTGATTATTGAAGAGCTGCTGGAAGACGGTAGCGATCCGGACGCGCTGTACACCATCGAGCACCATTTCTCTGCGGATGATTTCGACGCGCTGGAAAAAATGGCCGTGGAAGCCTTCAAGCTGGGTTACGAAGTGACCGAGCCGGAAGAGCTGGAAGTGGAAGAGGGCGACACCGTCATCTGCTGCGACATCCTGAGCGAAGGCGCGCTGAAGGCGGAGCTGATCGACGCGCAGGTCGAACAGCTGATGAACCTGGCCGAGAAGTTTGACGTGGAGTACGACGGCTGGGGAACCTACTTCGAAGATCCGAACGGTGAAGACGGCGAAGAAGGCGACGACGAAGATTACGTCGACGAAGACGACGACGGCGTGCGTCACTAAGCGTTTCAGGCGGTGGCCCGCGCCACCGCTTTTTCAAGGCAGAACCATGGATTACCCGCAGATACTCGCCCCCGTACTCAACTTCCTCCAGTGCCCGACCCCGCAAGCATGGATTGATAAAGCCCGCGCCCCGGCGAACCTGCCGCTGCTGCTCACCGACCACATGGTGTGCGAGCTCAAGGCCGCCCAGACCGCGCTTCTGCTGGTGCGTAAATACGTCGCCGACGAAAGCGGTGCCGACGCGCTGCTCGAGTGGCTCAAACCCTACGAACAGTTCACCTTCCGCGACGGCCCGGAGCCGGACTTCATCGCCCTGCACAGGCAGATTGGCAAAAGCGTGATGCCCAAAACCGACGACCCGTGGGGCCAGGCGCTTATCGACAGCATGGTGCTACTGATTAAAGAGGAGCTGCACCACTTCTGGCAGGTGCGCGAAGCGATGCTGGCCCGCGACATTCCGTACGTCAAAATCACCGCCAGCCGTTACGCCAAAGGGATGCTGAAGGAGGTGCGCACCCACGAGCCGCTGACGCTGATCGACAAGCTTATCTGCGGCGCCTACATCGAAGCCCGCTCCTGTGAACGCTTCGCCGCGCTGGCCCCGTTCCTCGACGACGACCTGCAGAAGTTTTATCTCTCGCTGCTGCGCTCGGAAGCGCGCCACTATCAGGACTACCTGTCGCTGGCTCAGCAGGTGAGCGACGACGATATCTCACCACGCATACAGCTTTTTGGCGAAATTGAAGCCACACTTATCTCGACACCGGACAACGAGTTTCGCTTCCACAGCGGCGTGCCGGTGTAAACCGGCATAACTCAAGGATAAGGATGCGAGATGAATAAAACGTGGACCCGTATTGTGATTGTCGTCATTGCGGCTGCCGCCGTGGCGTTCTGGGTGTTTTTCGACAGGCAGCGCGCCCCGGAACGGCAGATGGATAACGCCCTTAACGCGATGCCCGCCTGGCAGGTGATTAAGGAGCAGGAGCCTGCGCTGCATCAGCGCATCCTCGACCAGATGGCCGCCCTGCAAAAAGCGGGCGAGCCGGAGCAGCAGATTATCGACACCATCCAGCCGCAGATCCTGCATCTGCAGATGTCGCGCCTGCAAAATGCCCCGGACGCCAACGTGGTGAACTACATGACCATCAACATGGAGCAGACCGCCGCCATCCAGAAGGTGAGCGATGACGCCTGCTTCCGCTTCCTCTACCCGATGGTGAAGGGCGGCATCAACCCGATGCGCATGCTGGATAAAGACCTGATGACGCGTCGCATGCAGGCCGACGCCGACATGATGCGCGCGGCTTACGGCAAAAACCGCCACACCGTGACCCCCGCCGAACGCGAGGCGGCCGTCGAGGATGTGCGGCCGATTATGAAGCAACTTGCCGATAAGTACGGCGAGGACATCCAGCTGCTGCAGATGCCGGAGAAGGCGGTGGGCAAAGAGAAGCTCTCCTGCGATATGGTGCAGGAGATGTGGGCCAAGGTGCTGGCGCTGCCGGAGCAGAAGGCAGCGAGGGTGATTCGACTGGCGGTGTCTGAGCTGGAGTGACGAAGGACGCTGGTTTTTTGGGCACTTAGCGCGGGTTTAGCGCGTCGTCGCTTGCATGGCGGCGCGCGACAGGTATAATCCACAACGTTTCCGCATCCCCTTCAGTGCCGAAGTGGCGAAATCGGTAGACGCAGTTGATTCAAAATCAACCGTAGAAATACGTGCCGGTTCGAGTCCGGCCTTCGGCACCAATCACTTTATTTTCTTATAAATCAATGAGTTAGTGTGAATAACCTGCCTCATTTGCATGTAAGAAATGTCAGTTACTCATCAAGTACAAAAGCCACTGTGAATGTTAATGGCTTTTGGTATGTTAGCACATAGTGGCGAGTAGTTCCCAGGCTCAACCTCGTATCGCTTTTCCCTTTGAAGCTGGAAGACGTGCCGCCGTCTCTAAACTCCATACCAAACGCTTACAGTGAAGCGCATTTTTTGCCGATGCTCCCACATGCCACACGTCGAGATGACGTTGCAGGGAATAAACAGGTTTTATGGTGGTGATGCTCCGGTAGCTACAGATCCGGCTCTGCCAGCGGTTCGGCCTCGCTCCTTCGGGTACATGGTCATCCTGATAAACTTCACTGTCTGACATACCCTTGATGTTGTCGCCTAACGGCTCCGCGCGTTGTCTTACCACCAACGGGCTTATTGGCTGCTATTCCCTTAATTTAAGTATGGTATCATGTAGGGAAAATCTTAAAAGAAGGGTGGTTTATGGGCTGGTCTTCGTTGGTTAGGATAACCATTGGTACATTTCTATTAGCTGGGTTGTCGTTCTCTGCATACGCGAAGAACTGCAAGAAAGGTATACCATGCGGTAATTCGTGCATTGCGGTTGGAAAAACCTGTCGGATTGGATCAAGTACCTCATCGGCTTATAAAAATTATTCTTACTCTTACCCGTCATCTTCTCTTCATAGTTCAATCCCTAACTCCTCTTCACATTCCCCATCAGCGAAGGTTGAGGGAAAAAACACAGCTTCAACTGCGAAAACCTATCTCTGTCAGTACGCTATTGCAGCAGTACAGAATGGTAGAATAGGTGCTTTACGTGTGCTGGGTAGTGCAGAGGTAACGTTGTATGTCGATAGCTTCAAAGCTAACCGTTTAAACGGTACATACCTGCTCTCACCAAAGCTGAAAACTAACGGTAAGTTGATGATGGCAGATGATAAAAGCAAGGTGTACGCCTATGATCCGTCGCTGGGAAACTTTGCAATTAGTGACCGCATCGCAAGAAGCACTGAGCAATGGGATAATTGTAAACTGGTTCACAATTAATAAACTCAATTCGTGGGGATGGAATGAAAAAATTACTAATGGCTTTCGTGATTCTAACTTTACCTCTGCTCTCATTCGCTAAGGGTATTGGTTATGGAAATACTAAATGGGACATGAATCCGTCAGAAGTTGTTGCGGCTCAGGGCAATGGCGCACATCTGATCTCACCAGAGAAGTATAAGGATAATTTTGGGAAAGTGCGGATTGATAATGTATCGATCGGTAGCGGTCTTTATACTGTCACATTCCTTTTTAATAGCGCTGATCGTCTTGTGCAAACGAACGTAGCCAGTAATGAGAAAAAAAATGAAGGTATCGCTGCGAATCAATTTAGCACATTGAGTCAATTGCTAACTCAGAAGTATGGGAAACCTGAGTTTTCAGATTCAGACAAAGCAACATGGAAACTTCCTGACACTACGGTTGAGTTAAGCAAGATGGTCATTTCTGGGATCATGGCCCAAACAGTAGTTCGTTACATTCCAAACAGTAGGGTAGCAAGCGATACTTCTAATCTTTAAGCTATTGCACCAGAAACGTGCATTCAACAGCACAAATCCAAAGGGTGTAATACCCCTTTGGATTATGATTTCAATGCTTGTTTGTAATCGAGTAGTGTATTCAGATGACTTACTTAAGTAGCTGGATACTTAGGGAAATTTAACCTGCGTCATCTCTCTTACGTTGCATAAATTGGAACGTAATACTATAATTAATGCGCATGTTTTGGATGATTACTCATAGATAATGTTTTATTCCGGAAAAATGGATACAGCTATGCTAAAGGTTATTGCTTCAATCTCCGTTTTTATAATTTTTACCGTTATTGGCTCCCTGTTTTCTGGATGTAATGATGGTTGGATGTCTGCATCAATAGGAAGTAGAGGAGCTTGTTCCCATCATGGTGGTGTAAGCGGTATGCCCGGATTGTTTATGTTTGTCGGGTTTGTAGCAGGTGTGTTTCTATTCCTTAAATTATCATCAAAAAATAGTATTCATCACGACGATAGTAATGCCATTGATACTAGTATTAGAAATGTTGAGAATGTTAATAGTAGAGGGCTAATAAAAACCACTATAAAAAATGATGAAAAAAAAGAGCTTATCGCATCATTTGAAAAGTATTCCGAAAAAAATAAAAATCCGCTATTGAAAGTCTTTGTTTACTCTAACGGTCTATTGCTGTGTGAGTTAATAAATAAAAATAATGGTTATGACTGTTTCACAAGGAAATTAAACATGACAAGAATGAATGACCTTCAAACTACATTGGAGAATGTTTTTCTGCATGATGGTAATGAATTTTTAACGGGCGTAAATCTGCGGTATTTTAAGTTAAGATTTTTCAGTGACAATGCTCGAAGGCACTCTGAAATCGTGATTGGAAATTTTAATGAGCCAAAACTTCTAAGATTAAAAAACATAATAATTGATGCCTTTCCTGTTGTAGCGAGAAAAATGTAACCTTTATAAAACATTAATCCCAAATGTTTGCAAGGGCAGCGCCCACGCTCTTAACGTCAATCTTCAAATAGTTCATGGTCACTTTAGGATCTGAATGGTTCAGCGTCTTCATGGCTAACGCCAGATTTCCGTTAGACTTCTCATAGACCGCCGTTGCAGAAAATTTCCTAAAGCTGTGGCACCCTACCGTTCCTTTAATCCCGACATTCTCCGCAGCCTGTTTGATCTCACGGTTCACTTGTTCACGGCTTACAGGGGATTTTCCTGATGCACGGTTGCTGTGCGATGTGAAAACGTATTCGTCTTTCGGGAATGCCTGACGGCGGCGTTCTACGATCTCCCACACCTTCGCAGGGACGATGATTTCCTTCTTCTTGCCCGTCTTACTCTCCAGTACTTCCAGCGTGTTTCCCTCCTTGAACTGGCTGAACTTCAAATTCACCGTGTCACCTACCCGTAAACATAAAGAGGCCATAGTGATCGCTACATCTGCGAATAGCTGTTTGTTATGACTTTCAAGCCAGCTTATCAGCTTAAACGCCTCTGCCTGGGTGATTATCTTCGTGGTCGCCATCTACTTATCTCCGTAAATCTTGAAACTGTGAAATAAGATTATGATCATTTTCAGCAGGTTACAACTATTCAATCTCACATTTTTTTGACGGAGTGGTGGAAGGTTGCGCCATTTCCAGCACTACTGAACGCGAAAAAGCACGGACTCCTGTTTGAAATTCGAACAATTTAGGAATATCTTGAACGAAATCATAATGTTGGCAAGTCTAAACAGATGTTTGAACGTTGCCAAATCCTGGCGAGGCTATGCACGGTTTATTCAGATTCATTGCATACCTTAGAGACAAAGGAGGAAGGTAACTGGTCGTTTGTTAAATAAATCAATAGGTTATGTATTCTATCTCACATTACTATAAAACCTTGAGGTAGAGGCATTGCACAATAAATGAGAGTTATTCTCATTTGTGGCGATGTGATCTGAGTTGATGAGAATCGTTCTCAACAATGGCGGTTTTGGCATGAAAAATCGAGATTAAAATAAATTTGATAAAGCACAAAAAGTTTTTAAGCAATTTGCACCTACCATGAAAGTGCTCATTGTCCACAATGATCGCTGTGAGCCGCACAGCGCAAGGAATTGCGTAAAGTGAGTGATAGTTTCAATTGTTGCTATCCTGATCGCTATGGCAACTTTACCCTGCATCAATGGCGCTTCTTTAACGCGAATTACCAGCGGGTTTACCGTGATTAACTGCCGCTTTAGTAGGATTAATCTTAGGTGTTGTTGTATGGACTGTACGCAGTGAGCAGGGCGACGGTTGACCGTTGGGTGAAGGGCTGAAAGTGACGTTTTGTCACTCTCGTAATACACGGGAAAAACCCGACTGTTCAGAATGGATACACGGGAAAAACCCGAGTATTCGGCACTGATACCAGGGAAAAACCCGTCCAATAGAAAGAGATTTTAGAAATCGATTCTAAAGAAAGAGATTTCTAAAAGATCTGTGTTTTTGCGCTTGTCGCAAAGATCATTTGCTGGCGTGTATCGCCTGGCAAGTGACCTGTTTCGCCTTTGGGTGGCTCCTCGGTCAGCCGCTCACGACGCAGCAAAGCGTTACTCTGTACCTTCTGGACTCGTGCAAACTTCGTTTCTGACGAACGTCAGGCACGAATGATAATTTGCCATCGGCAAGAGAACGCTTTCGCCGTGGGCGGAATTACCATCTGACCAACCAACTACCGTTGATTGTCCATCTGATAAGCTGACTAACTTCAACCATCCATTCATGAACTAACGTTCACCCATGCAAGGTTTCAGTAAGTCAGTGGCTAAGGCTTCACTGTTCGCTGATGGCTCCAGTTCATCCAGCCTCAATCCAATACCAACACCTACTATCCTGATAACTACCGTTATCCCTCTGTAGTTGTGCTATTGGTTTCGGGAGTAAGTGCCAGAGGTGCGCCATACGTCACCAGACGCGCTGTAGGCGGTTTTAAGAGGGTGGGAATACAAAGGTAGCCTAAAAGAGTAAGAACGCCGTAGAGAGCGTTACAGGAACTTTTTGGTAGTGATTATAGGTGAACTACTCGGGAATGGATCATACCACAAATTTACCTTGACCGATAGGGTTGTTTTTTGGTACAGTTCGGATAAATAAGTTGACATTTCATAAGAAGTTGAAAAAGATCAATAAAAGTGTTGACAAATGATAAAATTTACTGTACTATGAGAAGTGTAATGATAATCGTTATCATTAACTCCCCCATCTAACAACATTCCATACGCATGAATTGCAGCCTCCACCAGGTTTTTGGTGCGGGGGCTTTTTTGCGTCTGGAGAAAACCAAACAGGAGCAAACATCATGCGTTACTTCAACGTTGACCAAATCTACGCAGATTTGATTACAGGCCGAACAACACGAACACTTGTCTACAGTTCACTTGTCCGGGCGCGTAAGAGTGAACAGCCCGATAGAGTGGAGATGTTCGAGGAAGCGATCCGACGCTTTGACGAATGGCGAGCAACGCCAAACTTCACACCAGTGACCAGCTAAACCAGGAGGAAACCAGAATGATCGAGAAGAAAACCAAATTACCGCCGTCCACATCGTTAATGATCCCGGATGACACATTCCAGATTCTGTTCAAAGAAGCAAAGCGCCGAAAAATGAGCGTAAGCGCACTTCTTCTTGAGGAATGCCAAAGTCTGGCGGTCAAATACTCGAAGGCTGGCGCGTAATAACCACGTTTCAGCGTCAAAACCCACCCCACGAATGAGAAGCGGAGAAAACCAAATGATAAGCATTCGTAATTTACTGAGCATACATAGGAGCGAACAACGATGGCAAAGAACAACTTTATCGACGGGGAAGTATACAAATACGCCTCAATCGAAGAAGCATTATTATCAGCAACCCGAATTACAAATCTCAAAACAGGCGAGTCAGTAAAGCTAATCGGTAATGCCAAATTAGCATACATGATCCTGCGAAAGAGATTCCATTTATTCACCGACCAATCAACAGACAACAAGTATTATACGACTGGTAAGCACTACGACACTATAGAAAGTATCACTGCGGCAATAGGTGTTTCTGACGTTGATACAGTGAGCAGGGCAATCGGCAGATTGGAAGCCGCCGGACTACTGACCAAAAAAGAGTTTGGCAAAACTTACGAATGGACAGTTATCGATCTCACTCCAGAATTATTCCTTCTCGAACGTAACACCGGGACGCCAAAAAATCCTGTCTGGGTGGATTGTCTAAAACATCCAGTGTTTGGCAGTACCAAAGAAGACATAACGCCAGAAGTGCAGGAAGAAAAGCAACCTGTCCCAGAAGCCGATCCGATGTGCGAGTTTGACGAAACACCGGAAGAAGAAGCGCCAGCGCCGGAAAAAGTAAAGCCAACACTTAAGCCCACGAAGAAGACAGCGGCAAGGAAAGCACCTACCAAACAGCAAACCGTTTCCCCATTCGAGTTTAAAAAGCCACGAGATGAACGTTTTGACGGGATAACTTTTAAAAGGTTAAACGACGCATCTGATCACTTCTTGGTATTCCAGGATTACGATCTGCCATACCTCGTGTTATTCGAAGATCAGGGGAAACTAACCAACCCAGCCGCAATAGAACATTTGAAAATGAAGAGGAATCTCTTCGAAAGAACAGGGCGCTTGTAGCCATAAACATTAGGAGTAACATTGAATAAACTATACGTATTGAACGAAGCCACGCATCACCAAATAGAATGTAACACTGTCTGCCAGCGTCTTTATTATCATCTTGCATCTCTCAAACGTGAAAGCGGAGCTATTCGAGCAACAGTTAAACACATTGCTGATGGTGTCGGAATAAGTGAAAGCGGGGCGCGGTATTGGATGTTATTAATGCACGATGCCGCTGTGATTACAATGGAACGCCACGGCAAGTATTACGACATTACCGTTAATGAAGCGGTGAGTTTTATCACTACAGCTAACTAATACAATCTACGGGAAACTTTTATGATCATCGCTATGTATTGGCTATTTGCATTTTACGCAGTATGGACATTAACGAGAAAACACGGAGTTTCCCATCAACGAGGAATGAATGGGAAGAAAAGAACGCAGTAACATTGTCAGGATTGAAAAAGCAGTACGAGCAACAAAACGTAAATACAGCCATAAGCTAAAAGATTATTCAAAAGAATCTATTCCAGGTGAGCTAATAACGACAATCATAGAACACCCTCCAACGGTTCCCGTAGGGGCAGAGTTTGAACTATTGCAGGATGTTCTATCGTCAACAGATAACGTTTATTACAAGCCACGCTCCCGCCGTGAATACCACATTGATTCATCCAGCCTCAAAAAATTCCAAATTCTCGGATTTGAGCACTACGCCGATTATGTCGGGTATTTGGGAACTAATGCCCTCAGCAATCACACTGCCGATTTAGATTTTTTATTTAATGACGATAAGGAAAATTATAATGACTAACGACACAATTCAATCTCTACTTCTTAGTTTCGAAGATAATTACCATCTCCCGCTACTACAGGAAGTGAATAAAACATACATTACAGCAACGCCTGAGAGCCTCCTTAACGCTGTCAGACATACAGAGCAAGCCATCACAGCCCTTGAGCACTTGCAAACCTCTGTAGCTCGTTTGGTGGAGCGTGACGGTAGCACCATTACCGCTGATCAGGCGTGGCGAGCAGCAAATGCCCTTGAAGAGCTTGCTTGCTCCCTGCAATACATCACCGCCGAACTTGCGGAGCTGGCAATGTCTATTGCCGAGAAATTCGCTGTAAGTAAAATTGAATAAAAATGCAGTTAAAGTGAATAAATAGCTTGACAATTCGTAACGGAAATGTTACTATAAGATAAGGGTTGAGTATTCGAATCACTTCCCCTCCTGAATGCCGTTTCCCATAGCGGCACTCTCTTTTGAATGCTTTTTTTGAAAGTGTTGGTTCTTTCTTCTTCTTTTTTGTTTAGTTCCGAAGGAATGCGCGGGATGTAATGTCTCGTTGTGTTGGCATTACATGCAATCACCCGCGCATCTCCGACCTTTTCAAAAAGAGCATTCGCTCTTTATCCCTCATTCACTCCGTTAGGGTGAATGTAGTCAGACTTAACTACCTTGAATTGTGAGAGGTTCAGGAATTACGTTAAGGCTGGCAAATCTTCTATTAATACACTCCCGAAAGTGTCAGCTAATAGATAATGAAAGCCTCATTTATTCCAGGGTGTTCGCTGTGCTCACGGTGGACGCTTTTAGATGAGGGGCAATGAAAGGGCGATCCTACTTCTGTTATTCGTAACAGTTGCGCCCTTCATTATTTTAGAAGTCATTCTTTAACATCATGGCCTCCTCTATGACGTTAAACAATGCTTTCTTTAGCAAGGGGCATTCTCTCTTGGCGACTTCGGTCGCCTTGTTTTTTAAATGATGAAAACAAAAAAGTTACAACAATAAGGAAACTTCTTCATGTTTCTGATGAATTATGACCGTGTAATCACTCACAAAGGCGCTTCTCTTATTCTCTCTGAAAAGATGATTAAACAAGCGGCTGATGTTCTCAATGTGGACGTTGAGACTATTCGAGAGGCTACAGAGAAATTCTGGCCTACAGCCACGATCACAAAATCAAATACCCCTCACCCATCATCAGGGCTTGAGGAACGATTAAAACTATTAGCAAAAGGAAAATAACCAATGCAATTTGGAACATTCACACCGTCAAACGGTGAAAACGCTTTTTCACGTTATAAGGTAATTGCTTATGCAAGCGATGCCGTATTACAGGACAAACGAATTAATTTAGCCGCAGGAATCCCTGATTCCCTTATCGTAGGTGATCTTGTTAGCACATCAGGTGCTAAAGCTGGAAACGCTGCGAGTATTGCTTTCGTCGTGGTTGAACCCGCGCAATCTGGCTCTAAATCAATTGTTGTTGCATCTCCATCACATGTAATTATCTCTAAATTAGGGATTGAATTTAACGGGCTTGATGAAACCGCAGTTGAGGCGCAACTTTCCGCGCTTGGATTCACTTTCTCAGACTACGACACCGTAGCTCTACGCACTACATAATTAAGGATAATAATAAGAATGGCTTATTCAGATTTATTTTCTGGCAACATGTACGACTTTGCCAGCCCGTTTACTTTCTCTACTCAGCTAAACCAGATTGTAACTAATCTTGGGTTATTCCGTGTTGAACATCACGACGTAAACTCTATCGCTCTTGAGAAAATCACCGATGTGAAAAATCTCGTTGCACCTGAAAAGATGCCTTATGCACAAAGCGATTGGAACAGTGCAGAACGTCCAGAATTTACCAATGCCCTCTACCAGCTTAAATACACAAATTCCCTTAACAGCGTTTCGAGCCTTGATCTGGCGCAGTTTAAGGCGCGAGGCGTTGCTGACACTGCTGATCAAATTACTCTCGCTATTAATGATTTCAGCGATGCGCAGTATGCACAGGTGAGTAACACGGTAGAGGTTGACCTTGTAGAGGCTCTGTTAGGGCTTCGTGTTAATTCTCAATTCGCCGGACAGGGCGATCTTGATTTCCTCGCTGGCGGTAGCAAAACCACATACACGATGGACATTAGCGCAGACTCTAACGTGTTCCAGCAACTAAGCGAGATCGGACGCATTCAGAATGTGAAACTGGGATCAGGGCTGGCACAGGCTAAACAAGGGGCTGTAATTCTGGCTTCTGGCAAAGCGGCCGTAGCATTGCGTTACCATCCGTCCGTGAAGGATTTCATGGTGTATACGCTGCCGCTTGAGCAGGGAGACAACTTCTACACCCGCACGAAAGGCGCTAATCCTGGTTTCGAAACATGGACGCTAAACGGTGTCACCGTGATCGATGTGACAGGCTACTCTCTGATTACTGATCGTATTGGTGTTGATTCGTTCGTGAGTATTCCGGTAATGGCTCCTGAATCTAACGCTTACGTTCTTCACTCTGGTGTTGGTGTTCGCCATGCGACACAAGGCAAAGGCGCGGAACTGTATCACCAGTATGTGATTGTAGATCAGCGTTGGGGCTTCCCAGAAGTGGCTACAGAGTGTAGCTATCTGCCGATTGTTAATGTGCCTCAAGCGATCATTTTCGGTACTGTCTCAGAATAATGAGCGATAGACGGTAGTTCTTCCCGTCTGGAAATAAAGAAGAGCTTTTAATCAGGGGGCGTAGGGAACTGGAACACGCAAAGCAAATGCGCCAGCCCTTGCCCCTTTTTTATTTTTAGCATGAGGAAAGAGTATGTTATTAATTTTAAAATCTAACAGAGGGCTGCATGTTCAATTATCGGCCTCTGATGCCGAAGGGCTATTGAATGTTGCTGCAATGTGCAGATTATTAGATGTTGATTATAACGGCGTGAGACAACGTATTTTTCGTGGTGAAACTGTAGAGCAAGCGATTCACCATTTCTTAGATCAGAAAGGCGGTGAATAATGTCAGGTGGACTATCGATCAACATCGCAGAAATAAAATCGACCGTTTCCTTTGTGGTGGACAGAAACAGCATGAAGACAGCCCTTGATGCTTTTGACCAGATTCAGAAGAAAGCGAAAGGTATTAAAGACCCCACAATAAACATGAAGAGATTCAGCCAAGGGCTTAAATCTGCTGAAAGAGAATTAGATAAGCTGAATAAGAAAGCCTCTAAGCCACGTAATAGCGATGAACGAGAAAAGGCAAGGGCAGCTAAGGCGCAAGCCCGTGTAGAGGCTCAAGCAGCGAAAGAGGCCGCGAGAAACGCACAGCGCCGTGAACGAGCAGAGCTAAAATTGCTCGACACCGCCAGCAGCTTTAAATCAATGCAACACTTAACCAATGTTGAACTAACACAGGCCGCGCTTGCAGCGTCACGGATCACCAAAGCCTATGCCAGCGGCACGATCTCCCTACAGCGTCAGAACAGCGAGATTAAGCGCTTACAGCAGGGTTATCGCAGGCTCAATGCTTCACGTAGGGAAGCAGCTAAACGAGGCGCTACGGCTCCTGTAGGTGGCTCTGGAGCGATTACAGGCGGGCTTATGGGGTTAGGCACTGGTGCTCTTGCTGGCGCTGGTATCGGTGCGGCGGCTTATGGCGCTTATTCTTGGGGTAAAGATGCTGTAACCGCACAGGAAGAGCGCAGCGAGATTGTGCAACGTGCCAGATTGGGCGGTGTGGATTACAACTTTCTGCAATCGTTAGGCCAGTTTGCACAAGCTAACGGGATTGATTCCGGTATCGGTACGCAGGGAGCCAGAAAAAACTTGGATGTTGCAAAAGATGTGTCCGAGAAACTCGCAGACGGTGCGCTGAATGCGAAACGTAATAAACAGGGTGAATGGACAGGAGCACCAACAGGCATTAACACTGCTTTGAACATGGGGTATACGCCTAAACAGCTTAAAGAATGGGCTAAAAATCCGTTTGGTTTTGTCTCTTCATACACCAACACAATGCAATCTAAGGGATTGAGTGAACAGGAAATTTTGCACAATCTCGAAGACCTCGGGGATGATCTCGGGCTTTACGCCAAAGCCTTTATGAACGGCGGGAAGGCACTCACTGATCAGGTGGACGTGCTCAAGCGTAACGGGCAGTGGCTGGATGAAGCACAGCAGGATCAGCTTGTTCAATACCGTAAGTTTAACCAGGAGCTTAGCATTCTCTCCGATAGCCAGAAGCTGGCCTTCTTCGAAGGTTTTATGTCAGAGATTGACCCTGAAACCATGCGAGAGTTTAAGGAAGCTATGCAGGAGGCGTTACCCTTCTTCAAGGGGGCAGGGGCAGCAGCCGGTGATCTTGTATCCGGCTTGATTAAGCTAACCAACTGGATCACTGGTAAGCTGAATCTTCTGAACGGTGACAACACTACTAAAGAGGCGGTGAGCCAGCATTACGGCACAACGTCAGCACCTGCACTGCCTGGGAGTAATCCAGTGGCTAACGCCTACGGAGCCAGCCAGCCTAAAGCAGACGGCACACATGAGCATAATGTATTCGACACAATGCGTGAATGGTGGAACGGTACAAGCGGGGCGCAGGATGTTAGCAGTTACGCTCAGAGCGCCAACGGTGATTATTCTCCTGTTTCTATGTTGAAACAATCCGCAGCGGCTACAGCAACACCGCCAGGTAATAATACAGTGGTGCAGCCAGTGGTATTACAAAATAATCTACCGGAAGGCATGATCTCTCTCACTATTGCCCCTGATCCGACATTCGGAAACATGCTAAATGCGAGCGTAGATCAGCGTATTAATCAGAACAATCAGCGCATGGTGCTGGCTGTTTCATCTGGACAAGGGACGGGGGGCTAATTGCCCCTCTTCGTAAGGAATAAAATAAAATGGCAACACCAGGAAGTTTAACAATCGGGGGCGATTCTTCCCGAATCAATTCAACCTCAAACAGTAATAACAGCAGCGCTACCCGTACCAAAGGTGAAAACGGCTTCACCATCCTTGCATCTGTATATAATTCGTCCTCAGATAGCTACATTCAAAACTATCAGGCGATAGTGTTTGATGCTGTGACGGACACGGGAGTCCGTAGACAGGCTGATATTACCAGCTATCCCGTTGAGAGCGGGGCAGAGGTGAGCGATCACGTTCAGATTAAGAATAATACATTCAAGCTATCGGGGATTATTTCCGAAACTCCGGTAAGGCTGGAGAAAGATTTATTATACAGTGCTGGCGTTAATGGCACTCGTATTTCTCAAGCTATCCAGTATCTTGATAAAATCTTTGATAGTCGTCAGCCTATTACATTAGTGACAGAGCACAAAGTGTATGAGGATGTAATTCTATCTGGAATCAGTTACGATTATAAATCTGAATTTGCTATGCAATTCGATCTTGAATTTGAACAGATCAGGCTTGTTAGCACCGCTACCGTTAATTTAATTGCAACTAAAACGCAGGGGAATAAATCTATTGGTGGTACGGTGAAACAGAAAGTTGTCAACAATGCACCTAAGAAAACTGAATCTGACACTGTTACTACGGAGTTTAATAAATAAGGGGCTTGCGCCCCTTTTTTATTGGTTCTCTATCTCTGGATAACGTAGTAATTCGATGTATTGTTGTAGCTCAACGGGAGAAGCGGCATTTTTGGAGTACGTTTTAAAACTTTCCGTAGACCCGCGCTCATGACCGAGTAGCAAAGCAATGCGGTCTTCTGGAACTGGCTTTAACTTACCTCGACCAACCCCGCCCCTGTCCAAAATTCGGGCCACCTGGTGACGTAACGAGTGAAAAACTTTCAACTCTGATCCCACTTCCCCCAATGCCTTACGTTTAGCCCTCGTAAAACGCTGTGAATGCCACGTTGAGCGCTTCCCGTCTGCACGGTCAATCATTGACGCACGATAGAATAAAAAGCCGTTGTGGGGCTTCTCACGCAACGACAACACCAACGGAGTGATCAGGCTGTGGCATGGGATGATACGCGCGGCTGATTTGGTCTTCCCTTCCGTCACTTCGAAACATAATACCCCCTCGATCTCCTTGATGTTGGCTGCACGTAGCGAACAGATTTCATTTAATCGCATACCGCTGTACATGCCGATCAGCGTTACGTTCTGCATCTCTTCATCATCTGCCATTACCGCAAACACTTTCGCCAATTCGCCAGGCTCAAAAATTTCGTAGCTCACCTTGCTACTTTTACTTTCGAGACCATGACCGCGCCAGATGTTTTCTTGCGGTGCATCGTGGTAGCGGTTACGAGCCAGATCCCAGATTTGAGCCAGTGCGCTGACGTAATTTTGTATGGTCTGTGGTGCTTTCTCCGTCTTGAGCTTATCAAGCCAGCCTGTAACGGTGGTTCGGTTAATGTCACGAAGCTGAACATCGCGCTTTTTCAGATGTTCTAAGAGCACTTCTACGGCCTTATTAGTCTTCGATAGTGTGGTGAGCTTGCGCTTCTCGCTAAACTGGAGAATGTACTGATCCCGCATCCTCAAGAGGGAAGGGCAACTCATTACAGGGGCGCTTAGTGGTTCTGGTGCTTCATGTGCATACGTCCCGATCCGGCGTAGCTCATTCAGGATTTGCTCCACCTTCGAGCCGCGATCACGCTCAGGCTTTAGCTGGCTACGTATCTTGATCCATTCCAGGGCCACCGTATCACGAAAGAGACGGGCTTCGCGCACATCGCGTGTGCCTGTGCTCTTCACGTAGCTGTGCCGTCCTCCGAATAGGTGACGCATGTACTTTGGTATGGCGATCCTCACCAGATAGTTTCCGCAAGGATCTAAAACTAAGTAACGATCTCTCTTGTAAATCATGCAAACCCCAGCTATTTTGTCAGGGCTTTTGCACTTGATTTTGTATAGTGTGAAATGTCGAAGTCTTTTCCTGTTTTCGCAGTTGATTCAAAGCATTACAGGAGCTTGCCAGACAAGCGAACGACCGTAGAAATACGTGCCGGTTCGAGTCCGGCCTTCGGCACCATCGGAACATCAATAGACGTCAATGGACGTCTTTTTTTGTGCCTGAAATCCAGTATTTACCCATCATTCCCGCTATATTAACTCTCTCAAGGTCAACCGACTTCAACGTGTATCTACTAACAGATGTTGGTATAGATGATGGTATTTCCGATTCGATAATGCTTGTACTAACAGGGAAGGGATAAGAATGGCTCTAACAGATATCAAAGTCAGAACAGTCAAGCCAATGGATAAGCAATATAAGCTGACCTATGGCAACGGTATGCATCTTCTCGTCCACCCAAATGGTTCAAGATACTGGCGCCTGCAGTACCGCTTTGGCGGGAAGCAAAAGATGCTGGCTTTAGGCGTTTATCCTGATGTGTCTCTTGCAGATGCTAGGGCTCGTCGCGATGAAGCTCGTAAGCTTTTGGCAAACAGCATCGTTCCGGGAGATAAAAAGAAAAATGACAAGGTTGAGCTAGAAGAAGCGCGCACTTTTGAACGGCTCGCCGTTGAGTGGCACGCCACAAATAAAAAAGTGGTCGGAAGAACATAGCCGACGTGTGCTGAAAAGCCTGGAAGACAACCTCTTTCCTGCCATTGGCAAACGTAATATTGCCGAACTAAAAACGCGGGACTCGTTAGCCCCTATTAAAGCTGTAGAACTGTCGGGGAGACTAGAAGTGGCTTCCCGGCTACAACAGCGAACTACTGCAATTATGCGTTATGCCGTTCAGAGTGGTTTGCTTGACTAAAATCTCGCGCAGGAGATGGCCGGTGCCGTTGCTTCAAGTAACAGACAATATCGTCCAGCTCTTGAACTGAAACGTATCCCCGAACTTCTTCAACGCATTGACAGCTATACCGGTAGGCCATTGACTCGTCTTTCCGTTGAGCTAAGGAAGGTGCGAATAAGCGGGGAAATTCTTCTCGGCTGACTCAGTCATTTCATTTCTTCATGTTTGAGCCGATTTTTTCTCCCGTAAATGCCTTGAATCAGCCTATTTAGACCGTTTCTTCGCCATTTAAGGCGTTATCCACAGTTTTTAGTGAGATCTCTCCC
>OGSG01000259.1_pt1 | contig 18600 bp, 9 predicted proteins | sample 1573841 | NCBI WGS metagenome assembly OGSG01 (sample SAMN03295849, study PRJEB24534) | human gut metagenome | isolation source: fecal sample 2 from infant 7 | host: Homo sapiens | place: USA: Pittsburgh, PA | collected 2014-07
GTAAAATCGTGTTGAGGCCAACGCCCATAATGCGGGCGGTTGCCCGGCATCCAACGCCATTCATGGCCATATCAATGATTTTCTGGTGCGTACCGGGTTGAGAAGCGGTGTAAGTGAACTGCAGTTGCCATGTTTTACGGCAGTGAGAGCAGAGATAGCGCTGATGTCCGGCAGTGCTTTTGCCGTTACGCACCACCCCGTCAGTAGCTGAACAGGAGGGACAGCTGATAGAAACAGAAGCCACTGGAGCACCTCAAAAACACCATCATACACTAAATCAGTAAGTTGGCAGCATCACCTATCGCATCTATCAATTAATGTAGATTTATGTAAATGGTATTGTTGATATCAATAAAAAAGCCGAAATCATTTATATAAATGATTTCGGCTTTCTAAATGCAATTAAAATCAGGTTGCCAAATTAATCGTAGCGATTTAACACGATTCGACGTTTGCTATCGCTACCTGCAACAACCACTTCTGTCGTTACACCTTTGACGGGCGAAGAAAACAGATGACGGGTGTCAACATTATACGTTAACTGACCACAATGCTGTTGAGGTTGACCATTAACCATAGCCATACTGCATGTTGGGGGACTGATCCTGCCATTAATCGCTAATGTGGCAGTCTCTGAAGAGAATGCGGGAGAAGCCAATCCATAGGCAAGAAAAATAATTCCTGACAGCCAATACTTATTCATTGAACGTTATCCCTGTAGTAAAGGTTATGCCTGGATAGAATGAGTGCATAACAAACTATAGCTGTACATCCACTACACAGCCACGAAGGATGATAATGAAGCATTGCCTGTATGATCAATCGACTTTGTAGAGTTTCGGACGAAGGTCCGCAGAATATTCGCAGTATTAAATAAGTGTTCATTAATGCGGCAAAAACTAATACACCGCATCAATGTAACATCTCTGCGGTGTATGAAGAATAACCAGAATGGTTAATAGGCGTTAGACCGCGCGGAAGGAAATCTCGCCTGGAATGACTTCACCCTGCCAGTAGAGCTGAGCTGCAACGCGGTCAGCCAGCTGGCGGTAGATAGCGGTAAATTCGCTCTCCGGACGGCTGATAACCGTTGGCGTACCTTTATCGAGATCCTCACGTAAGGAGATGTGTAACGGCATCTGCCCCAGCAGCTGTGTATGGTATTTTTCAGCCAGTTTCTCTGCACCACCGGTACCGAAAATCGGTTCATGGTGACCACAGTTACTGCAAATATGCACACTCATGTTCTCGACAATACCGAGCACCGGAACCTCGACTTTCTCGAACATCACAATGCCTTTTTTCGCATCGATCAGCGCGATGTCCTGCGGGGTGGTGACCACGACTGCACCGGTTACTGGAATGTTTTGCGCCAGCGTCAATTGAATGTCACCGGTGCCTGGCGGCATATCAAGCACCAGATAGTCGAGATCCGGCCACAAGGTTTCCTGCAACATCTGCATTAACGCCTTGCTCGCCATCGGTCCACGCCACACCATCGCATTGTCGTCAGTGACCAGATAACCAATTGAATTGGTTGCCAGGCCATGAGACATAATCGGTGCCATATGGGTACCGTCCGGCGAAGTTGGACGCTGATTTTCTGCGCCCAACATTGTTGGGATTGATGGGCCGTAGATATCGGCGTCCAGAATGCCGACTTTCGCCCCTTCTGCCGCCAGCGCCAGTGCCAGGTTTACCGCCGTGGACGATTTACCCACGCCGCCTTTACCGGAACTCACCGCGATAATGTTCTTCACACCGTTAATTCCCGGCTGATTCTTCACGCGTTTCAGAGTGGCTATGTTATGCGACAGTTTCCAGTCGATAGCTTTCGCCCCGGTGATGCGCAGCAGTTCGGCGCTACATTGCTCTTTTAACTCTTCGAACGCGCTATGCCAGACAAACGGCATAACCAGTTCCACATGCAACGTGTCGTCCATCCAGGCGACATGGTGCAACGCTTTCAGCGTGGTGAGGTTATGCTTCAGGGTTGGGTGCTGAAAATTGGCCAGTGTCCCGGCGACCATTGCGCGCAAGGCTTCTGGTGATTTGGCCTGGGATTGTTCGTTCATCCCGACTCCTTTTTTGTATAGATAAACCATCAGCTGATAGTTTACCTGAAGAATATAGAGAAGTACTTACTTAACATTTTCCCATTTGGTACTATCTAACCCCTTTTCACTATTAAGAAGTAATGCCTACTATGACTCAAGTCGCGAAGAAAATTCTGGTGACGTGCGCACTGCCGTACGCTAACGGCTCAATCCACCTCGGCCATATGCTGGAGCACATCCAGGCTGATGTCTGGGTCCGTTACCAGCGAATGCGCGGCCACGAGGTCAACTTCATCTGCGCCGACGATGCCCACGGTACACCGATCATGCTGAAAGCTCAGCAGCTTGGTATCACCCCGGAGCAGATGATTGGCGAAATGAGTCAGGAGCATCAGACTGATTTCGCAGGCTTTAACATCAGCTATGACAACTATCACTCGACGCACAGCGAAGAGAACCGCCAGTTGTCAGAACTTATCTACTCTCACCTGAAAGAGAACGGTTTTATTAAAAACCGCACCATCTCTCAGCTGTACGATCCGGAAAAAGGCATGTTCCTGCCGGACCGTTTTGTGAAAGGCACCTGCCCGAAATGTAAATCCCCGGATCAATACGGCGATAACTGCGAAGTCTGCGGCGCGACCTACAGCCCGACTGAATTGATCGAGCCGAAATCGGTGGTTTCTGGCGCTACGCCGGTAATGCGTGATTCTGAACACTTCTTCTTTGATCTGCCCTCTTTCAGCGAAATGTTGCAGGCATGGACCCGCAGCGGTGCGTTGCAGGAGCAGGTGGCAAATAAAATGCAGGAGTGGTTTGAATCCGGCCTGCAACAGTGGGATATCTCCCGCGACGCGCCATACTTTGGTTTTGAAATTCCGAACGCGCCGGGCAAATATTTCTACGTCTGGCTGGACGCACCGATTGGCTACATGGGTTCTTTCAAGAATCTGTGCGACAAGCGCGGCGACAGCGTAAGCTTCGATGAATACTGGAAGAAAGACTCCACCGCCGAGCTGTACCACTTCATCGGTAAAGATATCGTTTACTTCCACAGCCTGTTCTGGCCTGCCATGCTGGAAGGCAGCAACTTCCGCAAGCCGACCAACCTGTTTGTTCATGGCTATGTGACGGTGAACGGCGCGAAGATGTCCAAGTCTCGCGGCACCTTTATTAAAGCCAGCACCTGGCTGAATCATTTTGACGCTGACAGCCTGCGTTACTACTACACTGCGAAACTCTCTTCGCGCATTGATGATATCGATCTCAACCTGGAGGATTTCGTTCAGCGCGTGAATGCCGATATCGTTAACAAAGTGGTTAACCTGGCCTCCCGTAACGCGGGCTTTATCAACAAACGTTTTGACGGCGTGCTGGCAAACGAACTGGCTGACCCGCAGTTGTACAAAACCTTCACTGATGCCGCTGAAGTGATTGGTGAAGCGTGGGAAAGCCGTGAATTTGGTAAAGCTGTGCGCGAAATCATGGCGCTGGCTGATCTGGCTAACCGCTATGTCGATGAACAGGCTCCGTGGGTAGTCGCAAAACAGGAAGGTCGCGATGCTGACCTGCAGGCGATTTGCTCAATGGGCATCAACCTGTTCCGCGTGCTGATGACTTACCTGAAGCCGGTACTGCCGAAACTGACCGAGCGTGCAGAAGCCTTCCTCAATACGGAACTGACCTGGGATGGTATCCAGCAACCGCTGCTGGGCCACAAAGTGAATCCGTTCAAGGCGCTGTATAACCGCATCGATATGAAACAGGTTGAAGCTCTGGTGGAAGCCTCTAAAGAAGAAGTGAAAGCAGCTGCCGCGCCAGTTACTGGCCCACTGGCAGATGATCCGATTCAGGAAACCATCACCTTTGACGACTTCGCCAAAGTTGACCTGCGCGTAGCGCTGATCGAAAACGCAGAGTTTGTTGAAGGTTCTGACAAACTGCTGCGCCTGACACTGGATCTCGGCGGTGAAAAACGCAATGTCTTCTCCGGTATTCGTTCTGCCTACCCGGATCCGCAGGCACTGATTGGTCGTCACACCATTATGGTGGCTAACCTGGCACCACGTAAAATGCGCTTTGGAATCTCCGAAGGCATGGTGATGGCTGCCGGTCCAGGCGGGAAAGATATCTTCCTGCTAAGCCCGGATGCTGGTGCTAAACCGGGTCATCAGGTGAAATAATCCCCCTTCAAGGCGCTGCATCGACAGCGCCTTTTCTTTATAAATTCCTAAAGTTGTTTTCTTGCGATTTTGTCTCTCTCTAACCCGCATAAATACTGGTAGCATCTGCATTCAACTGGATAAAATTACAGGGATGCAGAATGAGACACTTTATCTATCAGGACGAAAAATCACATAAATTCTGGGCGGTGGAGCAACAGGGAAACGAGTTGCATATCAGTTGGGGAAAAGTTGGCACCAAAGGGCAAAGTCAGATAAAAAGTTTTTCAGATGCTGCGGCAGCGGAAAAAGCGGAACTTAAGCTGATTGCGGAGAAGGTGAAGAAGGGGTATGTGGAGCAAGCGAAGGATAATTCTTTGCAACCTTCCCAAACGGTAACGGGCTCTCTCAAGGTAGCGGACTTATCCACCATTATTCAGGAACAACCCTCTTTCGTAGCAGAAACCCGTGCGCCTGACAAAAATACAGATGCTGTTTTACCGTGGCTGGCGAAAGATATTGCTGTCGTTTTTCCGCCCGAAGTTGTACACACCACGTTAAGTCATCGCCGCTTTCCCGGAGTTCCTGTTCAGCAAGCAGACAAATTGACCCAATTACGTCGCTTAGCCTGTAGTGTGTCGCAACGGGATAATAAAACAGCCACATTTGACTTCAGCGCCTGTTCTTTAGAATGGCAAAACACCGTCGCCCAGGCGATCAGTCAGATCGACGGCCTGAAAACAACACAGTTACCATCACCAGTAATGGCTGTACTCACGGCACTTGAAATGAAATGCACAAGATATAAAGTGCGTGAGGATGTTATGGATCAGATCGTCCAGGAAGGCGGTCTGGAATATGCTACTGATGTAATAATACACCTTCAACAGATTGATATTGAATGGGATTATGCGAATAATGTCATTATTATTCTGCCGTCTGGCATTGCACCTAGCTACTTGGAGCAATATTCCAGATTTGAATTACGCCTACGTAAACATTTATCACTGACGGAAGAGTCTCTCTGGCAAAAATGTGCACAAAAACTTATTGCCGCAATTCCACATATTCCAGAATGGCGGCAACCATTAATTGCTTTGTTATTACCCGAAAAACCAGAAATTGCACATGAAATTGCCCAGCGTCTACTGGGGCAAAAAAAATTACCCTCGCTTGAGTGGTTAAAAATAGTGGCGACTGATGAGCACATTCTTGCCTCATTAGAAAAATATCACGAACCATATGCCATTTTTGATGATTACTATTGTGGTGCGATATGGTCAGCCACCGTATTACAGGAGCAAGGTGTTGCAGCCCTGCCCCGATTTGCTCCCTATGCCGCAAGTGACTACTGCGCCGATGTGTTGCGTCATATCAATCATCCGTTCGCATTGACACTGCTTATACGTGTAGCCGGGCAAACTAAACGCTGTCACGATCGGATGACGAAAGCCATTGCTGCGTTCCCACATGCAGCAATGGCGGCACTGACGGAACTTCTTGGGCAAAAAGAAGAGAACAGTTGGCGCATTATGCTAATGACAATGCTTATCTCACAACCAGCACTGGCAGAACAGGTCATTCCCTGGCTCTCGACACCCGCAGTTGCCGTACTGAAATCATGCCAGCAACAACTGACACAGCCCTCAAACCATGCCAGCGCCGATCTACTGCCAGCCGTAGTAGTCTCCCCTCCCTGGCTTTCGAAAAAGAAAAAATCGCCGATTCCGGTGCTGGATTTAGCGCCATTAGGCATTGAGCCAATCTGTTATCTGACAGAAGAAATCAGTAATCAACTTTTGGCGAAATATATCTGGTATTCAAAACACATCACGGTTAGCCATGAAGAAAGTACTACCAACCTGTTGGCAAGGATGGGTTTTCAACGACGGATCGCTGGTACATATATTAAAGCTCCCGAAGCGGTAATTGAGGCATGGCTAAATGAAGATTATTCAACCTTACTAAGTGAATTTAAGGTGTTTCATTCACCTACCGGGCATTATTGGCAGTTGGGGATTTTGACAACATTGCCGCTGGAGAAAGCAGTAAAAGCATGGAATGCCCTTACCCTATCTCCACATACCGATACCGAATACTCCATGTTACATTTTGGACTCAAAGGGTTACCTGGGTTAGTAAACTCACTTGCACGCTATCCACAAGAAGCCTTGCCCATCACGAATTACTTCGCAGCGAGTGAGCTGGCTCCTGCCGTCGCCCGTGCCTTCAACAAACTGAAAACGCTACGCGAAAACGCCCGTAGCTGGCTGTTGAAATACCCGGAACATGCCCTTACCGGCCTGCTGCCTGCGGCGCTCGGCAAAGCCGGTGAAGCACAGGATAACGCCCGCGCTGCCTTGCGTATGCTTACCGAAAACGGTCATCAGCCATTACTGCAAGAAATCGCCCGACGTTATAACCAGCCGGAAGTAACCGATGCGGTGAACGCTCTGCTTGCGCTCGATCCCTTAGATAATCACCCGACAAAAATCCCCACTCTTCCGGCCTTTTATCAGCCATCGCTCTGGACGCGCCCGGTATTAAAAGCAAATGCCCAATCACTGCCAGATAGCGCCCTCCTCCACCTCGGTGAAATGCTCCGCTTCCCTCAGGAAGAGGCTCTGTATCCGGGATTATTGCAGGTGAAAGACGTCTGTTCCGCCGACTCACTGGCGGGATTTGCCTGGGATCTGTTTACCGCCTGGCAGACCGCTGGCGCGCCGTCGAAAGAGAGTTGGGCGTTCACTGCGTTAGGCGTTCTCGGTAACGATGACACCGCCCGCAAACTGACGCCATTAATACGCGCCTGGCCTGGTGAATCCCAGCATAAACGCGCCACCGTTGGGTTGGATATTCTCGCTGCTATCGGTAGTGATATCGCCCTTATGCAGCTTAACGGCATCGCCCAGAAACTGAAATTCAAAGCATTACAGGAGCGGGCAAAAGAAAAAATTGCCGACATTGCCGAGAGCCGCGAACTCACGGTGGCGGAGCTTGAAGATCGGTTAGCACCGGATCTCGGTCTGGATGATAACGGTTCGCTGCTGCTGGATTTTGGCCCACGGCAGTTCACCGTCAGCTTTGATGAAACCTTAAAACCGTTTGTGCGTGATGTTTCCGGCAGCCGCCTGAAAGACCTGCCCAAACCGAACAAAAGCGATGATGAAACGCGGGCGAACGATGCGGTTAACCGCTACAAATTGCTGAAAAAAGATGCGCGTACCATCGCCGCCCAGCAGGTAGCAAGGCTGGAATCCGCCATGTGCCTGCGCCGCCGCTGGTCGCTGGAAAACTTCCAGCTCTTCCTGGTTGAGCATCCGCTGGTTCGTCACTTAACCCGCCGTCTGATTTGGGGCGTTTATAGCGCCGAAAACCAGCTACTGGCTTGCTTTCGCGTAGCAGAAGATAACAGCTCCAGCACCGCTGACGATGATCTTTTCACCCTGCCGGAAGGCGATATCTCTATCGGCACTCCTCACGTTCTGGAAATATCACCAACGGATGCTGCCGCCTTTGGTCAGCTTTTTGCCGACTACGAACTGCTACCACCGTTCCGCCAGCTCGACCGTAACAGCTACGCCCTGACAGAAGCCGAGCGCAATGCCAGTGAACTGACCCGCTGGGCAGGCAGAAAATGCCCGAGTGGTCGGGTCATGGGGCTGGCGAATAAAGGCTGGATAAAGGGCGAACCACAGGATGGAGGCTGGATCGGATGGATGATCAAACCTTTGGGTCGCTGGTCGTTAATCATGGAAATCGATGAAGGCTTTGCGGTAGGCATGTCGCCAGCCGAACTCAGCGCTGAGCAGCTCTTAAGCAAGCTGTGGCTATGGGAAGGCAAAGCAGAAAGATATGGCTGGGGGAGTAATTCAACACAGGAAGCGCAGTTCTCCGTAATCGATGCCATCACCGCCAGCGAGCTAATTAACGATATTGAAGCCCTGTTTGAATAAGGAAAGAGCATGGACAAGGAATTACCGTGGCTGGCGGATAACGCCCAACTGGAACTGAAATATAAAAAAGGCAAAACGCCGCTCAGTCATCGTCGCTGGCCGGGCGAACCAGTGTCCGTTATCACTGGAAGTCTCATCCAGACATTGGGTGATGAATTGCTACAAAAAGCTGAGAAGAAAAAAAACATTGTCTGGCGTTATGAGAATTTTTCACTGGAGTGGCAGTCCGCCATCACGCAGGCCATCAACTTGATCGGCGAACACAAACCCTCAATCCCGGCCCGGACAATGGCGGCGCTAGCCTGTATCGCGCAAAATGACAGCCAACAGTTGCTCGACGAAATCGTCCAACAAGAGGGGCTGGAATATGCGACTGAGGTGGTGATTGCACGCCAGTTTATTGCGCGGTGTTATGAGAGTGATCCTCTGGTAGTGACATTGCAGTATCAGGACGAGGATTATGGCTATGGTTATCGCTCAGAAACCTATAACGAATTCGATCTCCGACTGCGTAAGCATCTCTCTCTGGCAGAGGAAAGCTGCTGGCAGCGTTGCGCCGACAAACTCATTGCCGCACTACCAGGAATAACCAAAGTTCGCCGCCCTTTTATTGCGCTGATCCTCCCGGAAAAACCAGAAATAGCCAATGAGTTGGTAGGCCTTGAATGCCCGCGAACTCATTTTCATTCTAAGGAGTGGTTAAAAGTTGTTGCTAATGACCCCACAGCGGTGAGAAAACTCGAACACTACTGGAGCCAGGATATATTTAGCGATCGAGAAGCCAGCTACATGTCGCATGAAAACCACTTCGGCTACGCGGCCTGCGCCGCCCTTTTGCGCGAACAAGGACTGGCAGCCATTCCGCGCCTCGCGATGTATGCCCATAAAGAAGATTGCGGCAGTCTGCTGGTACAAATTAACCATCCGCAAGTCATCCGCACCTTGCTACTGGTGGCTGATAAAAACAAACCCAGCCTGCAACGTGTAGCTAAATACCATAAAAACTTCCCCCATGCGACGCTCGCCGCACTGGCAGAACTGCTGGCGTTAACAGAACCACCAGCCCGCCCTGGTTATCCAATCATCGAAGACAAAAAGCTGCCTGCACAGCAAAAAGCACGCGATGAATACTGGCGTACGCTGTTACAAACGCTGATGGCATCGCAGCCACAACTGGCAGCAGAAGTGATGCCGTGGTTAAGTACTCAACCCCAGTCAGTGCTGAAGAGTTATTTATCGGCACCGCCCAAACCGGTTATTGATGGCACCGATAACAGCAATCTGCCAGAAATCCTCGTTTCACCACCGTGGCGTAGTAAGAAAAAAATGACAGCTCCACGTCTTGATTTGGCACCGCTCGAATTAACTCCGCAAGTTTACTGGCAACCAGGCGAACAAGAGAGGCTTGCCGCCACTGAGCCTGCCCGTTATTTCAGCACGGAATCTCTTGCGCAACGCATGGAACAAAAAAGTGGACGAGTTGTATTACAGGAACTGGGTTTTGGGGATGATGTATGGCTGTTTCTGAATTATATACTCCCCGGAAAACTGGATGCTGCACGCAATTCACTCTTTGTTCAGTGGCATTACTACCAGGGGCGGGTTGAAGAGATCCTGAATGGCTGGAACTCCCCGGAAGCACAATTAGCAGAACAGGCGCTCCGCAGCGGTCACATAGAAGCGTTAATTAACATATGGGAAAATGACAACTACTCACATTATCGTCCGGAAAAGAGTGTCTGGAACCTGTATTTATTGGCACAGTTGCCGCGTGAGATGGCTTTGACCTTCTGGCTGCGTATCAATGAGAAAAAGCATCTGTTCGCGGGTGAGGACTATTTTCTCAGTATCCTCGGATTGGATGCGCTACCAGGTCTGCTGTTGGCTTTTTCACATCGTCCAAAAGAAACATTTCCGTTAATTTTAAATTTTGGCGCAACAGAACTGGCGCTGCCTGTTGCCCACGTCTGGCGACGTTTCGCGGCGCAGCGTGATCTGGCTCGCCAGTGGATTTTACAATGGCCGGAACATACGGCTAGTGCACTTATCCCTCTTGTCTTTACCAAACCCAGCGATAATAGCGAAGCCGCATTACTTGCCCTGCGTTTACTGTACGAACAGGGACATGGCGAATTGCTACAAACCGTGGCAAACCGCTGGCAGCGTACAGATGTATGGTCTGCCCTGGAGCAGTTGCTTAAACAGGGTCCAATGGACATTTACCCGGCACGCATTCCAAAAGCCCCTGATTTCTGGCATCCGGCAATGTGGTCCAGGCCTCGACTTATCACTAATAATCAGCCTGTTACCGGTGACGCTCTGGAAATTATCGGCGAAATGCTGCGCTTTACCCAGGGGGGACGTTTTTATAGCGGGCTGGAACAACTGAAAACGTTCTGCCAGCCACAAACGCTGGCAGCTTTTGCCTGGGATCTCTTCACTGCGTGGCAACAAGCTTGTGCCCCCGCAAAAGACAACTGGGCATTTCTGGCGTTAAGTCTCTTTGGTGACGAAAGCACGGCACGGGATCTGACGACACAGATCCTCGCCTGGCCACAAGAAGGCAAATCTGCCCGTGCTGTCAGCGGCCTGAACATCCTTACCCTGATGAATAATGATATGGCGCTGATACAGCTGCATCATATATCGCAACGGGCTAAATCCCGCCCCTTACGTGATAACGCGGCGGAATTTCTTCAGGTGGTCGCAGAAAATCGCGGGCTAAGCCAGGAAGAGCTAGCGGACAGATTAGTCCCAACCCTGGGCCTTGATGATCCGCAGGCGTTGAGTTTTGATTTTGGTCCCCGGCAGTTTACCGTTCGCTTCGATGAAAACCTCAACCCGGTTATCTTTGATCAGCAAAACGTTCGCCAGAAAAGCGTTCCCCGTTTGCGCGCCGATGACGATCAACTGAAAGCGCCCGAGGCACTGGCCCGACTAAAAGGGCTAAAAAAAGATGCTACTCAGGTGAGCAAAAACCTGCTCCCGCGTCTTGAAGCTGCCCTACGTACCACCCGACGCTGGTCGCTGGCAGATTTTCATTCTCTGTTTGTTAATCATCCCTTTACCCGTCTGGTTACCCAGCGATTAATATGGGGGGGTTATCCGGCAAATGAACCGCGTCGTTTACTCAACGCCTTTCGTGTGGCCGCAGAGGGGGAGTTCTGCAATGCGCAAGATAAGCCAATTGACCTGCCTGCGGACGCTCTGATTGGCATTGCCCACCCGTTAGAAATGGCAGTAGAAATGCGCAGTGAATTTGCACAGCTTTTTGCCGATTACGAAATTATGCCGCCTTTTCGCCAGTTGTCGCGCCGCACGGTGCTGCTCACACCTGACGAGTCAACCAGTAACAGCCTGACTCGCTGGGAAGGTAAATCCGCTACCGTTGGGCAACTTATGGGAATGCGATACAAAGGCTGGGAGTCAGGCTATGAGGACACATTTGTCTATGACCTGGGCGAGTACCGGCTGGTCCTTAAGTTTTCACCCGGTTTTAACCACTACAATGTTGATAGCAAAGCGTTAATGAGCTGCCGTTCTCTTCGAGTGTACCGTGACAATAAATCCGTCACTTTTGCCGAACTTGATGTGTTTGATTTGAGTGAGGCGTTAAGCGCACCTGACGTCATTTTCCATTAAAACACAGCGGGCAGTGATGCGACTGCCCGTTATCTACACGACTTACCAGCGGGGAAAGCGATGATCGTGCAAAAAGAGCTGGTTGCTATTTACGATTATGAGGTCCCTGTACCTGAAGATCCGTTTTCCTTCAGACTTGAGATCCATAAATGCCCTGAATTATTTACAGGTTCCGTCTATCGACTGGAGCGATTCCGGCTACATCCAACATTTCATCAACGTGATCGAGAAGATGCTGACCCGCTAATAAATGATGCGTTGATTTATATAAGAGATGAGTGTAATGATGAGCGGAAATTACGAGGTGAATCACCTGAAACTGTAATAGCAATTTTTAATCGTGAACTACAGAATATATTCAACCAAGAAATAGAATAATATACTCTAAATAATTCAAATTGGTCCGATCCGGCGCAACGTCCCAATGGCCTGGATTATAAATCTCATTATCTTAATTGCAACGGGGTCCAGCCGTGGTTATAATTCGTTCGTTGGAACACGATGTTGCACAGGCTGTGGTGTTAGGCCTGAAAATAGTAAATAAAAGAACCTGCCTCACCAGCAGGTTTTTTTATTTACTGTGATCTGCTTTCCAGATATTTTTCGCTCAAACAACTAATGCGCCAAACATTTATTGCGCGTAAAATATCGTTTATTTCATTAATACATTTCAGGGATGAATATATGTCACCGCAGAATAATCATCTGCAGCGTCCGCCTGCTGCTGTGTTATACGCCGATGAACTGGCAAAATTAAAACAAAATGATAACGCACCTTGCCCGCCCGGTTGGCAGTTAAGTTTGCCTGCGGCCCGTGCTTTTATCCTTGGCGACGAAGCGCAAAATATCAGCCGTAAAGTGGTGATTAGCCCCTCCGCTGTCGAACGTATGTTAGTCACTCTTGCTACCGGCCGCGGTTTGATGTTGGTGGGGGAACCGGGTACCGCAAAATCTCTTCTTTCTGAATTACTGGCAACCGCTATTAGCGGCGATGCCGGGTTAACCATCCAGGGCGGGGCATCTACCACCGAAGATCAAATCAAGTATGGCTGGAACTACGCCCTGCTTATCAATCATGGTCCGTCAACGGAAGCGCTGGTCCCTGCCCCGCTTTATCAGGGAATGCGCGACGGCAAAATCGTCCGTTTCGAAGAGATAACGCGTACACCGCTGGAAGTGCAGGACTGTCTGTTAGGTATGCTTTCTGACAGGGTGATGACGGTGCCGGAACTCACTGGTGAAGCCAGTCAGCTCTATGCGCGAGAAGGCTTTAATATTATTGCCACTGCCAATACCCGCGATCGCGGCGTCAATGAAATGAGTGCTGCGCTAAAGCGTCGCTTCGATTTTGAAACGGTTTTTCCGATTATGGATTTCGCCCAGGAGTTGGAACTGGTCGCCAGTGCTTCGGCGCGTTTGCTGGCCCATAGCGGTATTCCGCATAAAGTGCCTGACGCGGTACTGGAATTACTGGTCCGCACCTTCCGCGATCTGCGTGCCAACGGCGAAAAGAAAACGTCAATGGATACACTGACAGCGATTATGTCCACCGCTGAAGCCGTGAACGTGGCCCATGCTGTGGGCGTCCGCGCCTGGTTTTTAGCGAATCGCGCGGGGGAGCCTGCCGACCTGGTGGAATGTATTGCCGGAACCATCGTCAAAGATAACGAAGAAGATCGCGCGCGTCTGCGCCGTTACTTCGAACAGCGTGTCGCCACACATAAAGAAGCTCACTGGCAGGCTTATTATCAAGCCCGCCACCGCCTGCCGTGAGGAAAGATGCATGAGCGAGCCGTTAATTGTCGGCATCCGGCATCATAGTCCGGCCTGCGCCCGGCTGGTGAAATCGTTAATCGAAAGCCAGCGGCCACGATACGTGTTGATTGAAGGCCCGGCTGATTTTAATGACCGGGTAGACGAACTGTTTTTAGCCCACCAGCTTCCGGTAGCTATTTACAGTTATTGCCAGTATCAGGACGGTGCAGCCCCCGGGCGTGGTGCCTGGACGCCATTTGCTGAATTTTCGCCGGAGTGGCAGGCGCTACAAGCCGCACGTCGCATTCAGGCACAAACTTACTTCATCGATTTGCCTTGCTGGGCGCAGAGTGAAGAAGAGGACGATTCGCCTGATACGCAAGATGAAAGCCAGGCCTTACTGCTGCGTGCCACCCGCATGGATAACAGCGATACCCTGTGGGATCACTTGTTCGAAGATGAAAGCCAGCAAACTGCATTACCCTCTGCGCTGGCGCACTATTTTGCCCAACTGCGGGGCGACGCCTCCGGCGATGCGCTCAATCGTCAGCGCGAAGCCTTTATGGCCCGCTGGATTGGATGGGCGATGCAGCAAAATAATGGCGACGTGTTAGTTGTCTGCGGTGGCTGGCACGCTCCGGCACTGGCAAAGATGTGGCGCGAATGCCCTCAGAAAATTAACAAGCCAGAATTGCCCTCGCTGGCAGATGCCGTTACAGGTTGTTATCTCACACCCTACAGTGAAAAGCGCCTTGATGTGCTGGCAGGATACCTTTCAGGAATGCCTGCCCCGGTATGGCAAAACTGGTGCTGGCAGTGGGGCTTGCAGAAGGCCGGTGAACAACTGCTAAAAACTATCCTTACCCGTTTGCGCCAGCACAAATTGCCCGCTTCTACCGCGGATATGGCTGCCGCTCATCTGCATGCGATGGCGCTGGCACAGTTGCGCGGTCATACACTACCGTTACGCACTGACTGGCTGGATGCCATAGCAGGCTCGCTGATTAAAGAAGCCCTGAACGCGCCGTTGCCGTGGAGCTATCGCGGCGTTATTCATCCCGATACCGATCCGATTCTGCTAACGTTGATAGACACATTAGCGGGTGACGGATTCGGTAAACTTGCCCCTTCTACGCCACAACCGCCTCTGCCAAAAGATGTCACCTGCGAACTGGAACGTACCGCAATCTCCCTTCCGGCGGAGCTTACCTTAAATCGCTTTACCCCCGATGGGCTGGCGCAAAGTCAGGTGTTACATCGGCTGGCAATACTGGAGATCCCTGGGATTGTACGCCAGCAGGGAAGTACACTGACACTTGCAGGCAACGGTGAAGAACGCTGGAAATTAACCCGCCCGCTTAGCCAGCATGCGGCATTGATTGAGGCCGCCTGTTTTGGTGCCACACTCCAGGAAGCCGCACGCAATAAATTAGAAGCCGATATGCTGGACGCGGGCGGAATCGGCAGTATCACCACATGTCTTAGCCAGGCGGCGTTAGCGGGTCTGGCGTCCTTCAGTCAACAATTACTGGAGCAACTCACACTATTAATCGCCCAGGAAAATCAATTTGCCGAAATGGGCCAGGCGCTGGAAGTGCTTTATGCCTTATGGCGGCTGGATGAAATTAGCGGTATGCAAGGCGCGCAGATATTACAAACGACGTTATGCGCGACTATCGATCGCACGCTGTGGCTGTGTGAATCTAACGGCAGACCGGATGAAAAGGAGTTTCACGCTCACCTGCATAGCTGGCAAGCGCTTTGCCATATTCTGCGCGATCTACATAGCGGCGTTAATTTACCCGGCGTTTCTCTTTCTGCGGCGGTAGCCTTACTGGAGCGACGCAGTCAGGCAATTCATGCCCCGGCGCTGGATCGCGGCGCGGCTCTTGGCGCACTAATGCGTCTGGAACATCCCAACGCCAGTGCCGAAGCGGCGCTGACGATGCTGGCGCAGTTATCCCCGGCACAATCTGGTGAGGCGCTGCACGGTTTGCTGGCGCTGGCCCGCCATCAACTGGCCTGTCAGCCGGCATTTATCGCCGGTTTCAGCAGTCATTTAAATCAACTGAGTGAAGCCGATTTTATTAACGCCCTGCCCGATTTACGCGCGGCGATGGCCTGGCTACCACCACGAGAACGCGGGACGCTGGCGCATCAGGTGCTTGAGCATTATCAACTGGCGCAACTTCCCGTTTCGGCGCTGCAAATGCCGTTGCATTGTCCACCACAGGCCATTGCACATCATCAACAACTCGAACAGCAGGCACTGGCATCGCTGCAAAACTGGGGAGTTTTCCATGTCTGAACTGAACGATCTTCTGACCACCCGTGAGCTACAACGCTGGCGATTAATTCTTGGCGAAGCGGCAGAAACGACGCTTTGTGGGCTGGATGACAACGCCCGGCAGATAGACCACGCGCTGGAGTGGCTGTATGGGCGCGATCCTGAACGGCTCCAGCGTGGTGAACGTTCCGGTGGATTAGGTGGCTCAAATCTCACCACCCCTGAGTGGATCAACAGTATTCACACGCTGTTTCCGCAGCAGGTGATTGAGCGGCTGGAAAGCGATGCCGTGCTGCGCTACGGCATTGAAGATGTGGTGACGAATCTCGACGTGCTGGAACGTATGCAGCCTTCTGAAAGCCTGCTACGCGCTGTTTTGCACACCAAACATCTGATGAACCCCGAAGTACTGGCTGCCGCCCGCCGGATAGTGTGCCAGGTTGTTGAAGAAATTATGGCTCGACTGGCAAAGGAAGTTCGTCAGGCTTTTTCTGGTGTCCGCGATCGCCGTCGCCGTTCATTTATTCCACTGGCGCGAAACTTTGATTTCAAAAGTACTCTGCGCGCCAACCTGCAACACTGGCACCCGCAACACGGCAAGTTGTATATCGAATCCCCCCGCTTTAACAGCCGCATTAAACGCCAAAGCGAACAATGGCAACTGGTCTTACTGGTTGATCAAAGCGGATCGATGGTCGATTCGGTGATCCACTCTGCGGTGATGGCGGCCTGTTTGTGGCAGTTACCCGGCATTCGTACCCATCTGGTGGCGTTTGACACAAGCGTCGTTGATCTCACGGCAGACGTTGCCGATCCGGTAGAGTTATTAATGAAAGTACAGTTGGGCGGCGGGACCAATATCGCCAGTGCCGTGGAGTATGGTCGGCAACTTATTGAACAACCAGCGAAAAGCGTCATTATCCTCGTGAGCGATTTTTACGAAGGGGGTTCATCATCATTACTGACGCATCAGGTGAAAAAGTGTGTCCAGAGCGGCATCAAAGTGCTGGGACTGGCAGCGCTCGATAGCACCGCAACACCTTGCTATGACCGCGATACGGCCCAGGCGCTGGTTAATGTCGGCGCACAAATAGCCGCCATGACGCCGGGCGAGCTGGCATCATGGCTTGCGGAGAATCTTCAGTCATGAATTCACTACGTCCGGAATTATTAGAACTGACACCGCAGGCCCTGACGGCGTTAAGCAATGCCGGTTTTGTTAAGCGCAGTCTTAAGGAACTGGAAAATGGCAACGTCCCGGAGATCAGCCATGAGAACGACGCTTTAATCGCCACCTTCAGTGACGGTGTCCGTACCCAGCTGGCGAACGGCCAGGCACTGAAAGAGGCTCAGTGCAGTTGCGGGGCCAACGGTATGTGCCGTCATCGCGTGATGCTGGTGTTAAGTTATCAACGACTTTGTGCCACCACTCAGTCTACGGAAAAAGAAGAAGAGTGGGATCCGGCAATCTGGCTGGAAGAACTGGCTACCCTTCCCGATGCTACCCGCAAACGCGCACAGGCGCTGGTCGCTAAAGGCATCACCATTGAGTTGTTCTGTGCGCCGGGTGAAATTCCCTCTGCCCGCTTACCGATGAGCGATGTGCGTTTTTATTCCCGCAGCAGTATTCGTTTCGCCCGTTGTGATTGTATTGAAGGCACACTTTGCGAACATGTCGTACTGGCGGTACAGGCCTTCGTCGAGGCCAAAGCGCAGCAAGCAGAATTTAACCATTTAATCTGGCAGATGCGCAGCGAACACGTCACATCATCTGACGATCCGTTTGCCAGCGAAGAAGGCAACGCGTGTCGTCAATATGTTCAGCAATTAAGCCAGACATTATGGCTTGGCGGCATCAGCCAGCCGCTCATCCATTACGAGGCAGCATTCAACCGCGCATTGCAGGCGGCAGAGACCTGCAACTGGCGCTGGGTGAGTGAATCGCTACGGCAACTGCGCGCCAGCGTTGATGCCTTCCACGCCCGCGCCAGCCACTATAATGCCGGAGAATGCTTACATCAGCTTGCGGCATTAAACAGTCGATTAAATTGCGCACAAGAGATGGCCCGGCGCGACAGTATTGGTGAAGTTCCTCCTGTGCCGTGGCGCACGGTCGTTGGCTCTGGCATTGCCGGAGAAGCAAAGCTTGATCATCTGCGGCTGGTGTCTTTAGGTATGCGTTGCTGGCAGGATATTGAGCATTATGGTTTACGCATCTGGTTTACCGATCCCGACACCGGCAGTATTTTGCACCTTTCGCGCAGTTGGCCGCGAAGTGAACAGGAAAACTCACCGGCAGCTACGCGTCGGCTGTTTAGTTTTCAGGCTGGCGCACTGGCGGGCGGGCAAATTGTTTCACAAGCAGCAAAACGCAGTGCCGATGGCGAGCTGCTGTTAGCTACCCGCAACCGCTTAAGCAGCGTTGTGCCGCTGTCGCCTGATGCCTGGCAAATGTTGAGCGCGCCGTTACGCCAGCCGGGCATTGTGGCTTTGCGGGAATATTTACGCCAGCGTCCCCCCGCCTGCATACGGCCTCTTAATCAGGTCGATAACTTATTTATTCTGCCGGTCGCTGAGTGTATTTCGCTCGGTTGGGACAGCAGCCGCCAGACGCTGGATGCGCAGGTCATTAGCGGCGAATGGGAAGATAATGTGCTGACGTTATCATTACCAGCCTCAGCCAGCGTGATCCTACCCACGTAATATGGACACAGGCCTAAGCGAGGTTCTTGTTTTCAAAT
>OGSG01000279.1_pt1 | contig 16468 bp, 11 predicted proteins | sample 1573841 | NCBI WGS metagenome assembly OGSG01 (sample SAMN03295849, study PRJEB24534) | human gut metagenome | isolation source: fecal sample 2 from infant 7 | host: Homo sapiens | place: USA: Pittsburgh, PA | collected 2014-07
TGACCCCATGCCGAACTCAGAAGTGAAACGCCGTAGCGCCGATGGTAGTGTGGGGCCTCCCCATGCGAGAGTAGGGAACTGCCAGGCATCAAATAAAAGAACCCCTCAGCACCGCTGAGGGGTTTTTGCTTTTTGAGTTTTATAAGCCTTCCCTTGTATATCAAAAAATAAGCCTCGTTCGCCTCCCCTTTTGTGTGCTCATCCTTTCGCAGAGAAGCTATAAACCTGCTAATCGGTTAAACTGTCCGGGTTTTGACATCAGGACTAATGGCATGAATAACTCCCTAAAACCTTACAATACATTTGGTATTGAAAAACGCGCGCAGCAGATCGTGACGGCGAATACTGCCGGGGCGCTGGCTGATGCATGGCAGCAGGCGCAAGCAGTTTCCCGGCCGGTTTTAATTCTGGGCGAGGGGAGCAACGTACTGTTTCTTGATGATTTCAACGGTACGGTCATTCTTAACCGTATTATGGGTATCCAGATTGAAGAACATAATGATGCCTGGCTAATACATGCTGGCGCGGGGGAAAACTGGCATCGTCTCGTAGAATTCACGCTGGATCATAATATGGCCGGCCTTGAAAACCTTGCCCTTATTCCAGGATGCGCGGGTTCGTCACCGATTCAAAACATTGGCGCTTATGGCGTAGAGTTCAAACAATTATGTCTGTATGTGGACTGCATTGATTTGGCGTCGGGTGAGTCGGTTCGTCTGGGTAACAGTGACTGCCACTTCGGTTATCGCGATAGCATCTTTAAGCATGATTACCAGAATCGATACGCTATTACAGGTATAGGGCTTCGTCTTCCTAAAGTATGGTCACCGGTACTGACTTATGGCGATTTGACGCGCTTGCCCGCTGATACCGTCACGCCCCGGCAGGTCTTTGATGCGGTATGCCACATGCGTCAAACAAAGCTTCCCGATCCTAAGGAATATGGTAACGCAGGGAGCTTCTTCAAAAACCCGGTTATTACTGCTGAAGAGGCCAGTGCGCTGTTTATACATTATCCAGATGCGCCACGTTACCCACAAAATGATGGAAAGGTAAAACTGGCTGCAGGCTGGCTTATCGATCGCTGTGAAATGAAAGGTCATCGCGTCGGCGGCGCGGCGGTGCATCGTCAGCAGGCACTGGTGCTCATCAATGAGCATAATGCGACCAGTGAGGATGTCGTAAAACTCGCGCACGAAGTCCGTCAGCGCGTCGGCGAAAAATTCAATATCTGGCTGGAGCCTGAAGTCCGTTTTATTGGTGCGGTGGGTGAGGTAAACGCTGTGGAGACGATTTCTTGAAAGATAATACTATTCCGTTAACACTGGTTTCGCTTCTTGCTGATGGCGAATTTCACTCTGGTGAGCAGCTTGGCGAAAAGCTGGGGATGAGCCGTGCTGCTATCAATAAGCATATCCAGACGCTGCGTGACTGGGGCATTGATGTCTTTACGGTGCCGGGTAAAGGGTACAGCCTGCCGGGCCCGATTCAGTTGCTTAACGAATCTTTTATTCATTCCCATATTAAATCGGGATCGGTAACGGTGCTGCCGGTTATCGACTCCACAAACCAGTATTTACTGGACAGGCTGTCTGAGCTTGAATCTGGTGATGCCTGTATCGCGGAGTATCAGCAGGCGGGTCGCGGACGTCGTGGCCGCAAATGGTTCTCGCCGTTTGGAGCAAATCTTTATCTTTCCATGTACTGGCGCCTTGAACAGGGACCAGCTGCCGCCATTGGTTTAAGCCTGGTTATCGGCATTGTTATGGCTGAAGTGCTTCATGAACTTGGTGCCGGACAGGTGCGGGTAAAATGGCCAAACGATCTCTATCTGCATGACAGAAAACTGGCGGGTATTCTCGTCGAGCTTACGGGGAAAACCGGAGATGCGGCACAGATTGTTATTGGCGCGGGTATCAACCTCGCGATGCGTCAGGTCGAAAGCGATATCGTGAATCAGGGCTGGATCAACCTTCAGGAAGCGGGAATTAAAGTCGACAGAAACGAACTGGCCGTCAGGTTGATAGAAAAACTACGCGCGTCGCTGCGGGAGTTTGAACAGGAAGGGTTAGCTCCCTTTTTATCGCGTTGGGAAAAACTGGACAATTTTATTCATCGTCAGGTCAAACTCATTATTGGCGATCGCGAAATATACGGTATCTCTCGTGGTATAGATAATCAGGGTGCGTTACTGCTGGAACAAAACGGCGTGATAAAGCCCTGGATGGGCGGCGAGATTTCATTACGCAGCGCAGAATGAAAAAAGGGAGCCAGGCTCCCTTTTTTCATTCCTGCCTTATTTCCTTAAGCGGACACAGTCGACGGCATGGTTCGCGCTCTTGGTCATGATGAGGCTGGCCCTTTCACGTGTCGGAAGGATATTCTCTTTAAGGTTCAACCAGTTAATCTCTTTCCATAACTGCGTTGCGATATTAACCGCTTCATCTTCTGACAGTTTGGCGTAGTGATGGAAATAAGAGTCAGGATCGGTAAACGCGCCCTCACGGAATTTCAGAAAACGGTTAATATACCAGCGCTGCAGTAAATCTTCTGGCGCATCAACATAAATAGAGAAATCGACGAAGTCTGAAACAAAAACATGATGCGGATCGTGAGGATAATCCATACCGCTTTGCAGCACGTTCAAACCTTCAAGAATAAGAATATCCGGTTGATTAACGACCTTATCCCCATCAGGAATGACATCATAAATGAGGTGTGAATAAACCGGCGCGGTGACATTCGGCACGCCTGACTTGATATCAGAAACGAACTTAACCAGGCGGTGCATATCGTATGACTGAGGAAAGCCTTTCTTCTTCATCAGATTGCGTTCTTTTAAAACCGCGTTCGGATGTAGAAAGCCATCGGTGGTAATCAGCTCAACGCGACGATGCTCAGGCCAGCGGCTTAACAGCGCCTGCAATACGCGGGCAGTCGTACTTTTACCTACCGCAACGCTACCTGCAATGCTGATAATATAAGGAATACGCTGGCCATTAGTGCCAAGAAATTGTTCGAGTACAGCCTGCCGGCGTAAGTTAGAGCTAATATAAAAATTAAGCAAACGCGATAGCGGCAGATAAATTTCCGCGACTTCTTCAAGAGAAAGGTCTTCGTTAATACCCTTCAGGCGCGCGATTTCGCCTTCAGTAAGCGTCATCGGTACAGAGTCGCGCAAGGCAGCCCACTGGCTCCGGTTAAACTGGAGATAGGGGGACGTTAAGATTTGATCTTTATTACTCATAAGCATGCTTCTGCCTGTCATTCAGGACAAAATGAAAACCCTTTGCTCAGCGCTGTGATGCTTTCATCGTAGACCGCTTAATGGCACGCCGGGTAAGCGAGAATTTCACAATGGGCAGGAGGGTAACACCAGATCAAAAGGAATAATAAGAAAAAATCTTCCTCACTTTCCTTTCTCCGAAAAGCATCACGCTTCTTAACCTTAATTGTATAAAGCTTGTCCGCCTGTGTGGGGTTATCTTTCTACTGAGATAACACTCAACGGCGAACGAGACGATTAAAGCAGTAATTGTAATGCTTAAATCAGCAGCACTTTTGACGCAAAAGAGAGAGCAATACGTCGCCTTTACCCATTAAAGAACGAGCTGGCGTTTTGTTTGTTAGCCTGACCACCCACCAGATGCCGCCGCCAGGTGTGGATTATTTCACCATGAGTGGCTGAAAAGGCATCAGAAATGCGCGTTGATGCGCAAAATGTGAGCAAGAGAGCGGATTAAGCAATTTTTTTGTTGCATGCGCGCGCCGCTATTCCTAGAATGCGCGCTACTTGATGCCGGCTTAGCTCAGTAGGTAGAGCAACTGACTTGTAATCAGTAGGTCACCAGTTCGATTCCGGTAGTCGGCACCATCAAGTCCGGTGGGGTTCCCGAGCGGCCAAAGGGAGCAGACTGTAAATCTGCCGTCACAGACTTCGAAGGTTCGAATCCTTCCCCCACCACCATTTTCGGCTTCGCGCTGCGATGCCAGAGTTGGTCGGTAAGCCTGCCAGCTCAAGCAAAAAAGAATTTCTTTTTTGTACAGAAAGAACTGGGTAGCCGAGTTTCAGGATGCGGGCATCGTATAATGGCTATTACCTCAGCCTTCCAAGCTGATGATGCGGGTTCGATTCCCGCTGCCCGCTCCAGGATGTGCTGATATAGCTCAGTTGGTAGAGCGCACCCTTGGTAAGGGTGAGGTCGGCAGTTCGAATCTGCCTATCAGCACCACTTCTTTTCTCCTCCCTGTTTTTTCCTTCTGTTTATTGCATTCAACAAGTCGGGCATGTTGCCTGGTTGATGTGGTGATATCACCGATTTATCCGTGTCTTAGAGGGACAATCGATGTCTAAAGAAAAGTTTGAACGTACAAAACCGCACGTTAACGTCGGTACTATCGGCCACGTTGACCATGGTAAAACAACGCTGACCGCTGCCATCACTACCGTTCTGGCGAAAACCTACGGTGGTTCTGCTCGTGCATTCGACCAGATCGATAACGCGCCGGAAGAAAAAGCTCGTGGTATCACCATCAACACCTCTCACGTTGAATATGACACCCCGACTCGCCACTACGCGCACGTAGACTGCCCGGGCCACGCCGACTATGTTAAAAACATGATCACCGGTGCTGCGCAGATGGACGGCGCGATCCTGGTTGTTGCTGCGACTGACGGCCCGATGCCGCAGACTCGTGAGCACATCCTGCTGGGTCGTCAGGTAGGCGTTCCGTACATCATCGTGTTCCTGAACAAATGCGACATGGTTGATGACGAAGAGCTGCTGGAACTGGTTGAGATGGAAGTGCGTGAGCTGCTGTCTCAGTACGACTTCCCGGGCGACGACACCCCGATCGTTCGTGGTTCTGCTCTGAAAGCGCTGGAAGGCGACGCTGAGTGGGAAGCGAAAATCATCGAACTGGCTGGTCACCTGGATTCCTACATCCCGGAACCGGAGCGTGCGATTGACAAGCCGTTCCTGCTGCCGATCGAAGACGTATTCTCCATCTCTGGTCGTGGTACCGTTGTTACCGGTCGTGTAGAGCGCGGTATCATCAAGGTTGGTGAAGAAGTTGAAATCGTGGGCATCAAAGACACCGCGAAATCCACCTGTACTGGCGTTGAAATGTTCCGCAAACTGCTGGACGAAGGCCGTGCGGGCGAGAACGTAGGTGTTCTGCTGCGTGGTATCAAACGTGAAGAAATCGAACGTGGTCAGGTACTGGCTAAGCCGGGCACCATCAACCCGCACACCAAGTTCGAATCTGAAGTGTACATCCTGTCCAAAGACGAAGGCGGCCGTCATACTCCGTTCTTCAAAGGCTACCGTCCGCAGTTCTACTTCCGTACTACTGACGTGACTGGCACCATCGAACTGCCGGAAGGCGTAGAGATGGTAATGCCGGGCGACAACATCAAAATGGTTGTTACCCTGATCCACCCGATCGCGATGGACGACGGTCTGCGTTTCGCAATCCGTGAAGGCGGTCGTACCGTTGGCGCGGGCGTGGTTGCTAAAGTTCTCGGCTAATCGCTGATAACATTTGACGCAATGCGCAATAAAAGGGCATCATTTGATGCCCTTTTTGCACGCTCTCGGCCCAGAACCTGGCTCATCAGTGATTTATTCCACATAATCATTGCTGAGACAGGCTCTGCAGATAGCGTAACTCCGAAGCGCAATGTAAAAAGAGCAATTCGGTCTGGCTTGCCTCGCACGTGCGGGGCAAAAATGTTTGTCTGATTTACTATGACAGGTTGGTTTATGAGTGCGAATACCGAAGCTCAGGGAAGCGGGCGCGGCCTGGAAGTGATGAAGTGGTTGGTTGTCGCTGCGCTGCTGATCGTAGCTATCGTAGGCAACTTTCTTTACCGTGAGGTGACTCTGCCGCTGCGTGCTCTTGCGGTAGTTATTCTTATTGCTGCAGCGGGTGGTGTCGCGCTGTTGACGACGAAAGGTAAAGCTACTGTCGCCTTTGCCCGTGAAGCGAGAACCGAAGTCCGTAAGGTTATTTGGCCGACTCGTCAGGAAACGTTGCACACCACATTAATCGTGGCTGCAGTGACCGCAGTTATGTCACTGATCCTGTGGGGGCTGGATGGTATTCTGGTCCGCCTGGTATCCTTTATCACTGGCCTGAGGTTCTGAGATGTCTGAAGCACCTAAAAAGCGCTGGTACGTCGTTCAGGCGTTTTCCGGTTTTGAAGGCCGCGTAGCAACGTCGCTGCGTGAGCATATCAAATTACACAACATGGAAGAGTTGTTTGGCGAAGTCATGGTTCCTACCGAAGAGGTAGTGGAAATCCGTGGCGGCCAGCGTCGCAAAAGCGAGCGCAAATTCTTCCCCGGTTATGTGTTAGTTCAGATGGTCATGAACGACGCAAGCTGGCACCTGGTGCGTAGCGTACCTCGCGTGATGGGTTTCATCGGCGGTACGTCTGATCGTCCTGCGCCAATCAGCGACAAAGAAGTTGACGCTATCATGAACCGCCTGCAGCAGGTTGGCGACAAACCGCGTCCGAAAACGCTGTTTGAGCCGGGTGAGATGGTTCGTGTTAACGACGGCCCGTTTGCTGACTTCAACGGCGTGGTGGAAGAAGTCGATTACGAGAAGAGCCGCCTGAAAGTGTCGGTTTCTATCTTTGGTCGTGCTACGCCGGTTGAGCTTGATTTCAGCCAGGTAGAAAAAGCGTAAGCTGAGTTCGAAAAAGCAGCGGTTAACCGTTGCACAGGGCGCGAGATTGGAATACAATTTCGCGCCTTTTGTTTTTATGGGGCCAACCCATAAAACATTTTAATCACGGGGAGCCTCGTCGAGGCGCTAGACCCAACTGAGGAAATTTTCATGGCCAAGAAAGTACAAGCCTACGTTAAGCTGCAGGTTGCAGCTGGTATGGCTAACCCGAGCCCGCCGGTCGGTCCGGCTCTGGGTCAGCAGGGTGTTAACATCATGGAATTCTGTAAAGCGTTCAACGCGAAGACTGATTCCATGGAAAAAGGTCTGCCGATTCCGGTTGTTATTACCGTTTACGCTGACCGTTCTTTCACCTTCGTTACCAAAACCCCGCCGGCAGCAGTACTGCTGAAAAAAGCGGCTGGTATCAAGTCTGGTTCCGGTAAGCCGAACAAAGACAAAGTGGGTAAAATTTCCCGCGCTCAGCTGCAGGAAATCGCGCAGACCAAAGCTGCCGACATGACTGGTGCCGACATTGAAGCGATGACTCGCTCCATCGAAGGTACTGCACGTTCCATGGGCCTGGTAGTGGAGGACTAAGAAATGGCTAAACTGACCAAGCGCATGCGTGTGATCCGTGACAAAGTTGATGCGACCAAACAGTACGACATCAACGAAGCCATCACTCTGCTGAAAGAACTGGCTACCGCTAAGTTCGTAGAAAGCGTTGACGTTGCTGTTAACCTCGGCATCGACGCTCGTAAATCTGACCAGAACGTACGTGGTGCGACTGTACTGCCGCACGGTACTGGCCGTTCTGTTCGCGTTGCCGTATTTACCCAAGGCCCGAACGCTGAAGCTGCTAAAGCGGCTGGCGCTGAGCTGGTAGGTATGGAAGATCTGGCTGAGCAGATCAAGAAAGGCGAAATGAACTTTGACGTTGTTATTGCTTCCCCGGATGCAATGCGCGTTGTTGGCCAGCTGGGCCAGGTTCTGGGTCCGCGTGGCCTGATGCCGAACCCGAAAGTTGGTACTGTAACGCCGAACGTTGCTGAAGCGGTTAAAAACGCTAAAGCGGGTCAGGTTCGTTACCGTAACGACAAAAACGGCATCATTCACACCACCATCGGTAAAGTGGATTTCGACGCTGACAAACTGAAAGAAAACCTGGAAGCGCTGCTGGTTGCTCTGAAAAAAGCAAAACCGTCTTCTGCTAAAGGCGTGTACATCAAGAAAGTTAGCCTGTCCACCACCATGGGCGCAGGTGTTGCGGTAGACCAGTCTGGTCTGAGCGCAGCGGCGAACTAATTCGCCTCTTTACGTGGGCGTCGGATTTGTCTACAATCTTACGCCCATTGTTCTGCTAAGCAGAGCACAAAAGATTTTCGGTTGGAGCCTGGCCTTATCCAGGCCTCCGTCCAAGACCGCAGGTGTTTCGTAAGAAGCTTAATTCCCTGCGTAGACGGTGACAGAACCTGAAGAATATTTTTTAAGTAGTCTTTGGCTTGTTTCTGCTCACCGTATTTCGACGCTCTTTCGTATGATTGAGTGAAGTGAGTTCCGGGACGTGTCCCGGCTAAAATCCAGGAGCAAAAGCTAATGGCTTTAAATCTTCAAGACAAACAAGCGATTGTTGCTGAAGTCAGCGAAGTAGCCAAAGGCGCGCTGTCTGCGGTTGTTGCGGATTCCCGTGGCGTAACCGTAGATAAAATGACCGAACTGCGTAAAGCAGGTCGCGAAGCTGGCGTATACATGCGTGTTGTTCGTAACACCCTGCTGCGCCGTGCTGTTGAAGGTACTGCTTTTGAGTGCCTGAAAGACGCGTTCGTTGGTCCGACCCTGATTGCATACTCTATGGAACACCCGGGCGCTGCTGCTCGTCTGTTCAAAGAGTTCGCGAAAGCGAATGCAAAATTTGAGGTTAAAGCCGCTGCCTTTGAAGGTGAGCTGATCCCGGCGTCCCAGATCGATCGCCTGGCAACTCTGCCGACTTACGAAGAAGCAATTGCACGTCTGATGTCGACCATGAAAGAAGCCGCTGCCGGCAAACTGGTTCGTACTCTGGCTGCTGTACGCGACGCAAAAGAAGCTGCTTAATAGCGCTTACTCTCGCAACGCATTTGCTTACGTATAAAACTTATTCTGATATTCAGGAACAATTAAATGTCTATCACTAAAGATCAAATCATTGAAGCAGTATCCGCTATGTCCGTAATGGACGTTGTAGAACTGATCTCTGCAATGGAAGAAAAATTCGGTGTTTCCGCTGCTGCTGCTGTAGCTGTTGCTGCTGCTGGCCCGGCTGAAGCTGCTGAAGAGAAAACTGAATTCGACGTTATTCTGAAAGCCGCTGGCGCTAACAAAGTTGCTGTTATCAAAGCAGTACGTGGCGCGACTGGCCTGGGTCTGAAAGAAGCTAAAGACCTGGTAGAATCTGCTCCGGCCGCTCTGAAAGAAGGCGTGAGCAAAGATGACGCTGAAGCTCTGAAAAAATCTCTGGAAGAAGCTGGCGCTGAAGTTGAAGTTAAATAAGCCAACCCTTCTGGTGGCAGCCTGAGAAATCAGGCTGATGGCTGGTGACTTTTTGGTCACCAGCCTTTTTGCGCTAGGGGACCAGTAGCGTTTCACACTGTTTTACTGCTGGTTACCCGTCAATGCTTGTTTCTATCGACGACTTAATATACTGCGACAGGGTTTCGGCACTGTGTAAATCGCAATGAAATGGTTTAAGCGTGATAGCAACAGGTATTGCGAAAAGTGTTCCACTTTTCGGTCAACAAAATGGTGTTGCATAAACTGTCCCTTCGATGGACAGAGTGGGTCGACTTGTCAGCGAGCTGAGGAACCCTATGGTTTACTCCTATACCGAGAAAAAACGTATTCGTAAGGATTTTGGTAAACGTCCACAAGTTCTGGATGTTCCCTATCTCCTTTCTATCCAGCTTGACTCGTTCCAGAAATTTATCGAGCAAGATCCTGAGGGGCAGTACGGCCTGGAAGCAGCTTTCCGCTCCGTATTCCCGATCCAGAGCTACAGCGGCAATTCGGAACTGCAATACGTCAGCTACCGTCTTGGCGAACCTGTTTTTGATGTTAAAGAATGCCAAATCCGTGGCGTGACCTATTCGGCACCGCTGCGCGTTAAGCTGCGTCTGGTGATCTACGAGCGCGAAGCGCCGGAAGGCACCGTTAAAGACATCAAAGAGCAAGAAGTTTACATGGGCGAAATCCCGCTCATGACCGATAACGGTACCTTTGTCATTAACGGTACTGAGCGTGTTATCGTTTCTCAGCTGCACCGTAGCCCGGGCGTGTTCTTTGACAGCGACAAGGGCAAAACCCACTCCTCTGGTAAGGTGCTGTATAACGCACGCATCATTCCTTACCGTGGCTCCTGGCTGGACTTCGAATTCGATCCAAAAGACAACCTGTTTGTCCGTATCGACCGTCGTCGTAAGCTGCCGGCAACTATCATCCTGCGCGCGCTGGATTACACCACTGAGCAGATCCTTGACCTGTTCTTCGAGAAAGTGGTTTTCGAAATCCGCGACAACAAGCTGCAGATGGAGTTGATTCCGGAGCGTCTGCGTGGTGAAACCGCGTCCTTTGATATCGAAGCAAACGGCAAAATTTACGTAGAAAAAGGCCGTCGTATCACTGCGCGTCATATCCGCCAGCTCGAAAAAGACGAAATCAAACACATCGAAGTTCCGGTTGAATACATCGCCGGTAAAGTCGCTGCGAAAGATTATGTGGATGCTTCCACTGGCGAGCTGATTTGTCCGGCCAACATGGAACTGTCTCTGGATCTGCTGGCGAAACTGAGCCAGTCTGGCCACAAACGTATCGAGACGCTGTTCACCAACGACCTCGACCACGGCCCATATATTTCTGAGACCGTTCGCGTCGACCCGACCACCGATCGCCTGAGCGCGCTGGTTGAGATCTACCGCATGATGCGTCCTGGCGAGCCGCCGACGCGTGAAGCGGCCGAAAGCCTGTTTGAGAACCTGTTCTTCTCTGAAGATCGTTACGATCTGTCTGCGGTAGGCCGCATGAAGTTCAACCGTTCTCTGCTGCGCGACGAGATCGAAGGTTCCGGTATCCTGAGCAAAGCTGACATCATCGACGTGATGAAGAAGCTCATCGATATCCGTAACGGTAAAGGCGAAGTGGACGATATCGACCACCTCGGCAACCGTCGTATCCGTTCCGTTGGCGAAATGGCGGAAAACCAGTTCCGCGTTGGCCTGGTGCGTGTAGAGCGTGCAGTAAAAGAGCGTCTGTCCTTGGGCGATCTGGATACCCTGATGCCGCAGGATATGATCAACGCCAAGCCTATCTCCGCGGCGGTGAAAGAGTTCTTCGGTTCAAGCCAGCTTTCTCAGTTTATGGACCAGAACAACCCGCTGTCTGAGATCACGCACAAGCGTCGTATCTCTGCACTCGGCCCGGGTGGTCTGACGCGTGAGCGCGCAGGCTTCGAAGTTCGAGACGTACACCCGACCCACTACGGTCGCGTATGTCCTATCGAAACGCCGGAAGGTCCGAACATCGGTCTTATCAACTCCCTGTCCGTGTACGCGCAGACTAACGAGTATGGCTTCCTTGAGACGCCGTACCGTAAAGTGACCGACGGTGTGGTGACTGATGAAATTCATTACCTCTCCGCTATCGAAGAAGGTAACTACGTTATCGCGCAGGCGAACACCAACCTGACCGAAGAAGGCCGCTTCGCCGATGATTTGGTCACCTGCCGCAGCAAAGGCGAATCCAGCCTCTTCAGCGCAGACCAGGTTGACTATATGGACGTTTCCACCCAGCAGGTGGTTTCTGTCGGTGCGTCCCTGATCCCGTTCCTTGAGCACGATGACGCTAACCGTGCATTGATGGGTGCGAACATGCAACGTCAGGCGGTTCCGACCCTGCGCGCTGATAAGCCGCTGGTAGGTACCGGTATGGAACGTGCTGTTGCCGTTGACTCCGGTGTAACCGCCGTGGCCAAACGTGGCGGTATCGTTCAGTACGTGGATGCGTCCCGTATTGTTATCAAAGTTAACGAAGACGAGATGTACCCGGGCGAAGCAGGTATCGACATCTATAACCTGACCAAATACACCCGTTCTAACCAGAACACCTGCATCAACCAGATGCCGTGCGTGTCTCTGAATGAACCGGTTGAGCGCGGCGACGTGCTGGCAGACGGTCCGTCCACCGACCTCGGTGAACTTGCGCTCGGTCAGAACATGCGCGTAGCGTTCATGCCGTGGAACGGCTACAACTTCGAAGACTCCATCCTCGTTTCCGAGCGTGTTGTCCAGGAAGACCGTTTCACCACTATCCACATTCAGGAACTGGCGTGCGTGTCCCGTGACACCAAGCTGGGGCCGGAAGAGATCACCGCTGACATCCCGAACGTGGGTGAAGCTGCGCTCTCCAAACTGGATGAATCCGGTATCGTCTACATCGGCGCGGAAGTGACCGGCGGCGACATTCTGGTGGGCAAGGTAACGCCGAAAGGTGAAACCCAGCTGACCCCGGAAGAGAAACTGCTGCGTGCTATCTTCGGTGAGAAAGCGTCTGACGTTAAAGACTCTTCTCTGCGTGTGCCGAACGGCGTTTCCGGTACGGTTATCGACGTTCAGGTCTTTACTCGCGATGGCGTGGAAAAAGACAAACGTGCGCTGGAAATCGAAGAAATGCAGCTCAAGCAGGCCAAAAAAGACCTGTCTGAAGAACTGCAGATCCTCGAAGCCGGTCTGTTCAGCCGTATTCGCGCTGTACTGATCGCAGGCGGCGTTGAAGCTGAGAAGCTCGACAAACTTCCGCGCGACCGCTGGCTGGAACTCGGCCTGACCGACGAAGAGAAACAGAATCAGCTGGAACAGCTGGCTGAGCAGTACGACGAACTGAAGCACGAGTTTGAGAAGAAACTCGAAGCGAAACGCCGCAAAATCACCCAGGGTGACGATCTGGCGCCGGGCGTGCTGAAGATCGTTAAGGTGTATCTGGCCGTTAAACGTCAGATCCAGCCGGGCGATAAGATGGCAGGCCGCCACGGTAACAAAGGTGTTATCTCCAAGATCAACCCGATCGAAGATATGCCTTACGATGAAAACGGCACACCGGTAGACATCGTACTGAACCCGCTGGGCGTACCGTCTCGTATGAACATCGGTCAGATCCTGGAAACTCACCTGGGTATGGCGGCGAAAGGCATCGGCGATAAGATCAACGCCATGCTGAAGCGTCAGGAAGAAGTCGCGAAACTGCGTGAATTCATCCAGAAAGCCTACGACCTCGGCCAGGATGTTCGTCAGAAAGTTGACCTGAACACCTTCAGCGATGACGAAGTACTGCGTCTGGCTGAAAACCTGCGTAAAGGTATGCCGCTTGCCACGCCGGTATTCGACGGCGCGAAAGAAGCTGAAATTAAAGAGCTGCTGCAGCTGGGCGACCTGCCGACTTCCGGTCAGATCACCCTGTTCGATGGCCGTACTGGTGAACAGTTCGAGCGTCCGGTAACCGTAGGTTACATGTACATGCTGAAACTGAACCACCTGGTTGACGACAAGATGCACGCTCGTTCCACCGGTTCTTACAGCCTGGTTACTCAGCAGCCGCTGGGTGGTAAGGCGCAGTTCGGTGGCCAGCGCTTCGGTGAGATGGAAGTGTGGGCGCTGGAAGCTTACGGCGCCGCCTACACCCTGCAGGAAATGCTTACCGTTAAGTCTGATGACGTGAATGGCCGTACCAAGATGTATAAGAACATCGTGGATGGCAACCATCAGATGGAACCGGGCATGCCGGAATCGTTCAACGTACTGTTGAAAGAGATTCGCTCGCTGGGCATCAACATCGAACTGGAAGACGAGTAATTCTCGCTCAAACAGGTCACTGGCGTCGGGGTAACACCCGACGCCGGAATGTGCTAACTCCGACGGGAGCCAATCCGTGAAAGACTTATTAAAGTTTCTGAAAGCGCAAACTAAAACCGAAGAGTTTGATGCGATCAAAATTGCTCTGGCGTCGCCAGACATGATCCGTTCCTGGTCTTTCGGTGAAGTTAAAAAGCCGGAAACCATTAACTACCGTACCTTCAAACCGGAGCGCGATGGTCTGTTCTGCGCCCGTATCTTTGGGCCGGTAAAAGACTATGAGTGCCTGTGCGGTAAGTACAAGCGCCTGAAACACCGCGGTGTGATTTGTGAGAAGTGCGGCGTTGAAGTGACCCAGACTAAAGTGCGTCGTGAGCGCATGGGCCACATCGAACTGGCTTCCCCGACCGCGCACATCTGGTTCCTGAAATCACTGCCGTCCCGTATCGGTCTGCTGCTGGATATGCCGCTGCGCGATATCGAACGTGTACTGTATTTTGAATCTTACGTGGTTATCGAGGGTGGCATGACCAACCTCGAGCGCAGCCAGATCCTGACTGAAGAGCAGTACCTGGACGCGCTGGAAGAGTTCGGTGACGAGTTCGACGCGAAAATGGGCGCCGAAGCTATTCAGGCTCTGCTGAAAAGCATGGACCTGGAAGCCGAGTGCGAGCAGCTGCGTGAAGAGTTGAACGAAACCAACTCCGAAACCAAGCGTAAAAAGCTGACCAAGCGCATCAAGCTGCTGGAAGCCTTCGTACAGTCTGGCAACAAGCCGGAGTGGATGATCCTGACCGTGCTGCCAGTGCTGCCGCCGGATCTGCGTCCGCTGGTTCCGCTGGATGGCGGTCGTTTCGCAACGTCGGATCTGAACGATCTGTATCGTCGCGTGATCAACCGTAACAACCGTCTGAAACGTCTGCTGGATCTGGCGGCGCCGGACATCATCGTACGCAACGAAAAACGTATGCTGCAGGAAGCGGTAGACGCCCTGCTGGATAACGGCCGTCGCGGTCGTGCGATCACCGGCTCCAACAAGCGTCCGCTGAAATCACTGGCAGACATGATCAAAGGTAAGCAGGGTCGTTTCCGTCAGAACCTGCTCGGTAAGCGCGTGGACTACTCTGGTCGTTCCGTAATTACCGTAGGTCCGTACCTGCGTCTGCACCAGTGCGGCCTGCCGAAGAAAATGGCGCTGGAACTGTTCAAACCGTTCATCTACGGCAAGCTGGAACTGCGTGGCCTCGCGACCACCATCAAAGCCGCCAAGAAAATGGTTGAGCGCGAAGAAGCGGTCGTTTGGGATATCCTGGACGAAGTTATCCGTGAGCACCCGGTACTGCTGAACCGTGCGCCGACCCTGCACCGTCTGGGTATTCAGGCGTTCGAACCGGTACTGATCGAAGGTAAAGCTATCCAGCTGCACCCGCTGGTTTGTGCGGCATACAACGCCGACTTCGATGGTGACCAGATGGCTGTTCACGTACCGCTGACGCTGGAAGCCCAGCTAGAAGCGCGTGCGCTGATGATGTCTACCAACAACATCCTGTCTCCGGCGAACGGCGAACCAATCATCGTTCCGTCTCAGGACGTTGTACTGGGTCTGTACTACATGACCCGCGACAAGATTAACGCCAAAGGCGAAGGCATGGTGCTGACTGGCCCGAAAGAAGCGGAACGTCTGTACCGCTCAGGCCAGGCTGAACTGCACGCTCGCGTAAAAGTTCGTATCACTGAATACGAAAAAGACGCGAACGGCGAGTTCGTCTCCAAAACCAGCCTGATCGACACCACGGTTGGCCGTGCCATCCTGTGGATGATCGTACCGAAAGGTCTGCCGTTCTCTATCGTGAACCAGCCGCTCGGTAAAAAAGCGATCTCCAAAATGCTGAACACCTGTTACCGCATTCTGGGCCTGAAGCCGACCGTTATTTTTGCTGACCAGACCATGTATACCGGTTTTGCGTATGCAGCACGTTCTGGTGCGTCCGTTGGTATCGACGATATGGTTATCCCGGCGAAAAAAGCCGAGATCATCGCCGAAGCCGAAGCGGAAGTGGCCGAGATCCAGGAGCAGTTCCAGTCTGGCCTGGTTACCGCGGGCGAACGCTATAACAAAGTCATCGATATCTGGGCCGCGGCGAACGATCGCGTATCCAAGGCGATGATGGACAACCTGCAGACCGAAACCGTTATCAACCGTAACGGCGAAGAAGAGCAGCAGGTTTCCTTTAATAGCATCTATATGATGGCCGACTCCGGTGCGCGTGGTTCTGCGGCACAGATTCGTCAGCTGGCGGGTATGCGTGGTCTGATGGCGAAGCCGGATGGCTCCATTATCGAAACGCCGATCACCGCGAACTTCCGTGAAGGTCTGAACGTACTCCAGTACTTCATCTCGACCCACGGTGCTCGTAAAGGTCTGGCGGATACCGCACTGAAAACCGCGAACTCCGGTTACCTGACTCGTCGTCTGGTTGACGTCGCGCAGGATCTGGTTGTGACCGAAGACGATTGCGGCACGCTGGAAGGCATCACCATGACCCCGGTTATCGAGGGTGGCGATGTTAAAGAGCCGCTGCGCGATCGCGTTCTGGGCCGTGTAACGGCAGAAGACGTGCTGAAGCCTGGCACGGCGGATATCCTGGTTGCGCGCAACACGCTCCTCAACGAGCAGTGGTGTGACATCCTGGAAGCTAACTCCGTAGACAGCGTTAAAGTTCGCTCCGTAGTAACCTGTGACACCGACTTCGGCGTCTGTGCGCACTGCTATGGTCGTGACCTCGCGCGTGGCCACATCATCAACAAAGGTGAGGCCATCGGCGTTATCGCAGCACAGTCCATCGGTGAGCCGGGTACCCAGCTGACGATGCGTACGTTCCACATCGGTGGTGCGGCATCTCGTGCGGCTGCTG
>OGSG01000284.1_pt1 | contig 15267 bp, 17 predicted proteins | sample 1573841 | NCBI WGS metagenome assembly OGSG01 (sample SAMN03295849, study PRJEB24534) | human gut metagenome | isolation source: fecal sample 2 from infant 7 | host: Homo sapiens | place: USA: Pittsburgh, PA | collected 2014-07
GTAGCTGCCATGTTTTACGGCAGTGAGAGCAGAGATAGCGCTGATGTCCGGCAGTGCTTTTGCCGTTACGCACCACCCCGTCAGTAGCTGAACAGGAGGGACAGCTGATAGAAACAGAAGCCACTGGAGCACCTCAAAAACACCATCATACACTAAATCAGTAAGTTGGCAGCATCACCTTTGGAGAACGGAAATTTTTGTACGTTAAAAGGATCTTCTTGAGATCCGTCATTTGTCGTCGTAGTCTCTTCTCCAAGAAACGAAAAAACCACCTGGGGAGGTGGTTTGATCGAAGGTTAGGTCAGTTGGGGAACTGCTTAACCAGGTAACTGTCTTGTGCGAGACGAGTCACCAAAACTGTCCTTCCAGTGTAGCCGTTCTCAGGCTCCCACTTCAAGAACTCCAGATAAATCTCTCGCACATCTCAGTTACCAATGGCTGCTGCCAGTGGCGTTTTTTCGTACCTTTCCGGGTTGGACTCAAGATGATAGTTACCGGATAAGGCGCAGCGGTCGGACTGAACGGGGGGTTCGTGCATACAGTCCAGCTTGGAGCGAACTGCCTACCCGGAACTGAGTGTCAGGCGTGGAATGAGATAAACGCGGCCATAACAGCGGAATGACACCGGTACACCGAAAGGCAGGAACAGGAGAGCGCACGAGGGAGCTACCAGGGGGAAACGCCTGGGATCTTTATAGTCCTGTCGGGTTTCGCCACCACTGATTTGAGTGTCAGATTCTGTGATGCTCGTCAGGGGGGCGGAGCCTATGGAAAAACGGCTTTGCCGCGGCGTTATTGTTTCCCTGTTACGTTCCTTCCTGGCATCTACCAGGAAATTTCCGTCCCGCCAGTAAGCTGGTACTGCTCGCCGCAGCCGAACGACCGAGCGGAGCGAGTCAGTGAGCGAGGAAGCGGAATATCTCCTGTATCGCATATTCTGCTTACGCGCCGGTGCCGCCTTTTTTCTTCTGCCACATGAAGCACTTCACTGATTTCCGTGCCCGTGCCAACATAATAAGCCAGTTTACACTCCGCTAGCGCTACGTGACTGGTTCAGGGCTGCGCCCCGAAACCCTCTAACAACCTCTCAGCTACTGGATATCACCCCATGCCATCTGAATATGATGAACAACGGGATTCGACTGATACGCAGCTTCCCGGCGAATATGACCTTTTTGATTTAATGGCGCAGGTTACTAACGACCTCGTTCATGCTCGCATGAACGGATTGTTTTTCCGGACTACAGGTAAACTACAGAAAGACTACAAAAGCTGATGACTTAATCCTGATTTTTAGTGCGATGACTACAGATAAACTACAAAATAACTACAGGATTACCTCAGATCCGTTCTCTGAACCATTCGTACATCCGACCCCCTTACCGGTTTTACACTGAGCATTGATGCTCTGAGGTCCCTTATGACGAAACAACAGAAAACAGCGCTGAACATGGCTAAATTCATCCAGAATCAGTCTCTGCTCCTGCTGGAGAAGCTTAACGAGCTTGATCTCGATGTTGAGGCCGACCTTTGTGAGAAACTCCACGATGATGCGGAGCATCTTTTCCGTACACTGTCCTCGAGACTGGATGAATTACAGGATGGCAATTGATGGCCAGAGTGTCTATTAGTGAAGCGGCACGGCTTGTTAAGGTTAGCCGTCCCACAATTTACAAGATGATTAACAGTGGGAAGTTAAGTTACACCTCTGTTGTAAAGCACGGGAAGGCTATTAAAGTTATTGATACTTCAGAGCTTATTAGAGTTTTTGGTTCTCTTGATGGTGTCATCGATACTGTAAAATATGATGTAAAAAGTGACGCAGAATCTACAAGTATTAACAGCGTTGGTTTACATGATTTACAACATAGAATCGCTCTACTTGAAGCTGAAAACGATGGTCTTAAAGGGGCTGTTAAGGCTCGAGATGAGCATATTGATTCCCTTCGTCAGGCTATGCAGCTTCTGGAGCACAAGCGCGAGCCTTCTTCACCACCCCATTCCCCGTGGTGGAAATTCTGGAAAAAATCCTGATCCTGCCATGCTTGAGTTTTCCTCTCCGGCCATCCCAGGGAGTTCCTGAACCTTCCCAAAAATCGCCAGATCTCTGAACGCTCCTCACGACTAAAAATACCCACACACTACGCAAAATTAAAATTTTGCAGATTCCTTATTTAAAACAATTAGTTAATGAAAAATTAATGTGCAGTGATGTGTTACAAAGTGCAGATCCAAGTCGTGGACGACTCTATGGCGAATCGTTTACGAATTGCCCACGATTCATATGTGAATCACGCTTTATTATCATGTTGTTATGATGAATCGACTCTTGATTCAATTCATCAATTTGGGCGTTTTTTGTTCATGGTGACTCTTGATTCAATTCACGATTCGAATCGCCGGTGAATCGTGTGGTGAGTCGTCCGGCGACTTGCCATAACGTGATTGCCGGCCGTCGACGAACCCGATTCCTGAACGTGCTGAAAACCGGTTTTCCGGCTGCGCCGGCAACGCTTCACGGCCACGCAATAAATTGCGTCCCCGTTCACCGTTTTCGGATGGGAAGAACGCCGGAAACAGGACTTACCCCGGCTGAATGGCGTGAATTTCCGCGCTATGCACTTGTGCGCATACTCATGCATGGGGTCGTCTCAGAAAACGGAAAATAAAGCACGCTAAGGCATAGCCGGGGTCTGAGGGCCAATGGAACGAAAACGTACGCTAAGGAAATAACCAATTGTTATAATTGATATTATTCATTCTTCTCTATGAACTGAAAGCCCGCACTAAGCAATGTTTTAGCCTCAAATGACTTTTTTACCTACCCAACTAACGTAACGATCGCACATCAGGTCGTTTTTCAACCGCATAGTGACACCTGCACTCACATGCGAGAAAACACATATGATTTTGACTTCTTGTTTTGGTGGAGAGACAATACCCATTCATAGCAGGAGTACATAATGCCAGAAATTGCATCCCTACAACTTTTCAAAATACTATCTGATGAAACCCGCCTGGGTATCGTGCTACTGCTCAGGGAGATGGGGGAGCTGTGCGTATGCGATCTCTGCACAGCGCTGGAACAATCACAACCCAAGACCTCCCGCCATCTGGCGATGCTTCGGGAAAGTGGCCTGTTGCTGGATCGCAAGCAGGGGAAATGGGTTCATTATCGCTTATCCCCGCATATTCCTTCCTGGGCTGCCCTGGTGATTGAGCAGGCCTGGTTAAGTCAACAGGACGACGTACAGGCCATCGCCCGTAAGCTGGCATCGGCCAACTGCTCTGGCAGCGGTAAGGCTGTTTGTATCTAAAAATTTTGCCTGTACATATATGTTTTTACGAATATGAGGTGTTAAAGATGAAAATGTTAACGGTGTTTGATCCGGCGATGTGCTGCAGTACCGGCGTTTGTGGTTCAGATGTCGATCAGGTTTTGGTCAATTTTTCTGCTGATGTGCAATGGCTGAAAGGGCGTGGGGTTCAGATCGAACGTTATAACCTGGCGCAGCAGCCTATGAGCTTCGTTGAGAACGAAAAAGCGAAAGCATTCCTTGAGGCTTCTGGAGCTGAAGGGCTTCCGCTGCTGTTGCTTGATGGTGAAACGGTGATGGCCGGGCGATACCCAAAACGCGCTGAACTGGCTCGCTGGTTTGGTATACCGCTGGAAAAGGTGGGTTTAGCTTCCACCAGTTGCTGTGGTGGTAAAACTTCCTGTTGTTGAGTATGTCAGGAGGACATATGAAATTCTTAGAGAACGTACGTTTTCGTTCCATTGGCCCTCAAACCCCCTATACAATGATGCCAGCAGGCAACGTGCCAGCGCGGCTGACAAGCGGAGGCCGATTCATGAAAAGATTGGATACGATGGCCAATGCTCGTCTTTTCGATGGCATAATATCTGCTTTGCGACGTGTAACACACTATGGAATACATATCATGAAAACGCTCAGCATCCAGCACGGTACCCTCGTCACGATGGATCAGTACCGCAGAGTCCTTGGGGATAGCTGGGTTCACGTGCAGGATGGACGGATCGTCGCGCTCGGAGTGCACGCCGAGTCGGTGCCTCCGCCAGCGGATCGGGTGATCGATGCACGCGGCAAGGTCGTGTTACCCGGTTTCATCAATGCCCACACCCATGTGAACCAGATCCTCCTGCGCGGAGGGCCCTCGCACGGGCGTCAACTCTATGACTGGCTGTTCAACGTTTTGTATCCGGGACAAAAGGCGATGAGACCGGAGGACGTAGCGGTGGCGGTGAGGTTGTATTGTGCGGAAGCTGTGCGCAGCGGGATTACGACGATCAACGACAACGCCGATTCGGCCATCTACCCAGGCAACATCGAGGCCGCGATGGCGGTCTATGGTGAGGTGGGTGTGAGGGTCGTCTACGCCCGCATGTTCTTTGATCGGATGGACGGGCGCATTCAAGGGTATGTGGACGCCTTGAAGGCTCGCTCTCCCCAAGTCGAACTGTGCTCGATCATGGAGGAAACGGCTGTGGCCAAAGATCGGATCACAGCCCTGTCAGATCAGTATCATGGCACGGCAGGAGGTCGTATATCAGTTTGGCCCGCTCCTGCCACTACCCCGGCGGTGACAGTTGAAGGAATGCGATGGGCACAAGCCTTCGCCCGTGATCGGGCGGTAATGTGGACGCTTCACATGGCGGAGAGCGATCATGATGAGCGGATTCATTGGATGAGTCCCGCCGAGTACATGGAGTGTTACGGACTCTTGGATGAGCGTCTGCAGGTCGCGCATTGCGTGTACTTTGACCGGAAGGATGTTCGGCTGCTGCACCGCCACAATGTGAAGGTCGCGTCGCAGGTTGTGAGCAATGCCTACCTCGGCTCAGGGGTGGCCCCCGTGCCAGAGATGGTGGAGCGCGGCATGGCCGTGGGCATTGGAACAGATGACGGGAATTGTAATGACTCCGTAAACATGATCGGAGACATGAAGTTTATGGCCCATATTCACCGCGCGGTGCATCGGGATGCGGACGTGCTGACCCCAGAGAAGATTCTTGAAATGGCGACGATCGATGGGGCGCGTTCGTTGGGAATGGACCACGAGATTGGTTCCATCGAAACCGGCAAGCGCGCGGACCTTATCCTGCTTGACCTGCGTCACCCTCAGACGACTCCTCACCATCATTTGGCGGCCACGATCGTGTTTCAGGCTTACGGCAATGAGGTGGACACTGTCCTGATTGACGGAAACGTTGTGATGGAGAACCGCCGCTTGAGCTTTCTTCCCCCTGAACGTGAGTTGGCGTTCCTTGAGGAAGCGCAGAGCCGCGCCACAGCTATTTTGCAGCGGGCGAACATGGTGGCTAACCCAGCTTGGCGCAGCCTCTAGGAAATGACGCCGTTGCTGCATCCGCCGCCCCTTGAGGACCTTGCTACGTATGACGACTCGAAATAATATACTATCAGTCCCTCCTGGACTACGCCTCTTTCATCGGGGGGATCTCGACGGGTTCTTTGCTCTTGGGCTGGATAATATGCTCATGCTGATATTGATGAGCAACTTTTGCCTCGGTTTCCCGCTCTATATGCCCCGGGAGTTGTTTTTTGAGCGTATTTTACCTGCAGCCGCGTTGGGTCTTGTCATCGGCAACCTCTATTATGCGAGACAGGCTTGGAGGCTTGCGCAGCAGGAAGGGCGAAGCGACGTCTGTGCACTGCCGTTCGGCATCAACATCATCACCTTAATCGCCTTTGTTTTCCTCGTACTTTACCCAGCGAAATTCATCGGCGAGGCACAGGGATTGACCGGGGATGATGTCGCTATCTTTGCTTGGCGGGCCGGTATACTGGCTTGTTTCGTCTCGGGGCTCATCGAGTTCTTCGGCAGTTTCGTGGCGGAGAGTATCCGTCGATTTACGCCACGGGCTGCGCTGCTCGCACCCGTTGGAGGCATTGGCCTCTGTTTCCTTTCGATGGACTTTTTCTTTCGTGCCTACGCCTCTCCGCTTCTCGGGCTCGTCACACTCGGTGTCACATTTCTGTTCTATTTTGGACGGCTTCGCATCAAGGGTGGGATCCCTTCCGGCCTGATCATCCTGGTGACCGGCACTGGCCTAGCGTGGATGCTCCATTTTGTCCAAGGCGCGCAGGTAGTCCCGGTCGGAAACCTCGCTGATGCCCGCCTCGCTTTCTATCTGCCAGTTCCTGTGTTGGGCGATCTGGTCGCTTCGTTCTCGATGCTTCCCCTGTTTCTGCCTGTAATTCTCCCCATCGGATGCATCAGTGTGATCATGTCCCTGCAAAACATTGAATCTGCGACGGCCGCCGGGGATCGCTACCCGATGCTGCCTTCAATGCTTTGGAATGGCGTATCGTCGATTCTCACGGGCGCGTTCGGCAGCCCGTTTCCGACGAGCATCTACATCGGGCACCCGGGTTGGAAGGCGATTGGGTCGCGAGTGGGTTACTCTGTGCTCAATGCGGTGTTCGTATCTATTCTTTGCCTGACAGGTGCCTTGAGCTGGGTGGTCTACTTCGTCCCCGTGGAAGCGGGCATGGCGATCCTGATCTGGATTGGGGTGGCAATGGCCTCGCAGGCTTTCGAAGCGTCTCCTGCGCGGCACATTCCAGCTGTGGTGGTCGGAATGATGCCCGTGCTCGCGGCATTTTGTGCGCTCCTTGTGAAAAAGACCCTTGTCTCCCTAGGCTTCGGCGGCGCGGACAAACCGTTTCCAACGGACATGGGTGACACGTTCGTCTCGACGACCGATTTTTTTGTGCAGGGCATGCTCTCGCTGGAGCAGGGCTACGTATACACCTCAATGGTTCTTGGTGCTGCGACCGTATATATCATTGAGCGGCAGTTTGGCCGAGCGGCCATTTGGTTCTTGATCGGGGCTGCACTCTCAGGGATCGGCTTCATCCACAGTTTTGTGATTGAACAAGCGGATGTGGTGGGGCGGATAGGGTTCTTTTTCACGGCTCCGGCCACCATGGCCTACCTACTCCTCGCGGCCGTAACGTGGTTGCTTCCCCGATTCTCTGAGGCCGATCCGGAAAAGGGTGTAATCTAAAAATAACCTATGGAACACACGATGGAACACACGAAATTTGAATCAAGCATGCTGCAGATCGCAATCGAGGAGGCGGAAGCAAGTTTCCTAGAGGGAGGCCTTCCCATCGGATCGGTACTCGTCCACCGCGGCAAGCTGGTCTCACGCGGACGCAATCTCCGGGCGCAGACCGGCAGCACTCTCCATCACGCAGAAATGACTGCGCTCGCCAACGCCGGTCGGCAACCGCCGGAATTTTATCGAGAAACTGTGCTCTACACGACGCTTTCGCCCTGTCCAATGTGCACAGGAGCGATGATCCTATATGGTATTCCCAAGGTCGTGATCGGCACCCCAACCGTTCGCGAGTGGGGTGAAGATCGTCTGCGGGAGCTAGGAGTCGAGGTCGTGCACACCCACAGTGAGGCCTGCGCGGAACTGCTCTCCCGTATGATCACGCAGCAGCGTGAGCTGATCCGGGAAGATGGTGGCAATTTTTTTGCGCAAGCAGGGGTGTGACCGCCATGTACAATGCGGCCAAACTCGGTAGTGAAGCGGTCCACCGTCGTTGCAATCGGTGGAAATGCGCTTCTCATTGAGGGCCAAAAGGGCACTATTGCGGAGCAAATAGAGAACGCGCTGGACATGGCCCGTCAGCTAGCCAAAATGATCAAGCTTGGGTGGCGTGTCATCGTCACCCACGGAAACGGACCACAGGTCGGTTTCATTGTGCTCCGGTCGGACCGCAGCGCCGATGTTCTTCCCAGGTTGCCGCTTGATATCTGTGTCGCAGACAGCCAGGGCGGTATCGGCTACATCGTCGTCGACGCCCTGCAAACGGCGATGACTGAGCTTGGGTTGGACGCCACGGCTACTGCGGTGCTCACCCGCTGTGTCGTGGATACGGCCGACCCCGCTTTCGAGAACCCAACCAAGCCCATCGGACCGTTTATGTCACAGCACGAAGCTGAACAGCATCGCGACGAGGATGGCTGGCACATCGTTGAGGATGCCGGACGCGGCTACCGCCGTGTTGTCCCCTCGCCCAAGCCAACGAAGGTGCTGGAGTTGAATGCGATCAAGACCCTCGTTTCGGCCGGGCATCTCGTCGTCGCAGCCGGCGGTGGCGGAATCCCGGTGGCCGAGATCGGGGATGGTTTTTACAAGGGTGTTGAGGCCGTGATCGACAAGGACCTTACGTCCGCTCTGTTGGCAAGGGAGCTTGGCGCCGATCTTCTTCTGATCTCCACCGGCGTGCATCAGATCAGCATCAACTTCAAGAAGCCGGACCAGCGCGCCCTTGAGCAAATGACGCTCGCAGAGGCTCGGAAGTACATGGCGGAGGGACAGTTTCCTCCTGGCAGCATGGGCCCCAAGGTGGAAGCTGCGATGCGCTTCCTCGAGGGTGGATCCAGGGGCAAGGTTCTTATCACCAGTCCGGAGTCGGTCATCGACGCGTTGGACGGCAAGACCGGCACCTGGATGATGGCCTAACTTGTCTTGAATGCCGCTCAACGTCCATTTAGCTTGTGAGAGATGTCAATGGAAACCCATAGTTATGTAGACGTCGCAATTCGTAACGCGCGTCTTGCCGATACGGAGGGAATTGTCGATATTCTTATTCACGATGGGCGCATTGCGTCCATCGTGAAGTCGACAAAAACAAAAGGATCGGTGGAGATCGATGCTCATGAGGGTCTGGTCACTTCCGGCCTGGTAGAGCCTCACATCCATCTCGATAAGGCCCTGACGGCAGATCGGGTTCCCGCAGGAAGCATTGGCGACCTTCGAACGCGACGAGGCCTTGAGATGGCAATTCGGGCCACCCGTGATATCAAGCGTACGTTCACGGTTGAAGATGTTCGAGAACGGGCCATACGTGCGGCCCTGATGGCATCCCGTGCGGGAACCACCGCATTGCGGACACACGTCGATGTCGACCCGATTGTCGGCCTCGCAGGTATCCGTGGTGTCCTTGAGGCGCGTGAAGTCTGCGCGGGATTGATCGATATCCAGATCGTCGCCTTCCCTCAGGAGGGACTCTTCTGCTCTGTGGGGGCCGTGGACCTCATGCGGGAGGCGATCAAACTGGGCGCGGATGCCGTCGGCGGCGCACCCGCGCTGGATGATCGCCCGCAGGACCATGTCCGAGCCGTTTTTGACCTTGCTGCTGAGTTCGGCCTGCCCGTAGACATGCACGTCGATGAGTCCGACCGGCGGGAAGACTTTACGCTTCCCTTTGTGATTGAAGCTGCCCGTGAACGGCGTGTGCCCAATGTGACCGTCGCGCACATCAGCTCGCTGTCCGTACAGACGGATGACGTAGCACGGTCGACCATTGCCGCCCTTGCGGACGCCGATGTTCATGTCGTGGTTAATCCGATCATTGTCAAAATTACGCGGCTGAGTGAATTACTCGATGCCGGAGTCTCCGTAATGTTTGGCTCGGACAACCTGCGGGATCCGTTCTATCCGCTCGGAGCGGCGAATCCCCTTGGATCAGCCATTTTTGCCTGTCAAATTGCCGCGCTGGGAACACCGCAAGATCTCAGACGGGTATTCGATGCGGTCACCATCAACGCTGCCCGCATGCTGGGATTCCCCTCACTTTTAGGCGTCGTGGAAGGGGCAGTCGCGGATCTCGCAGTATTCCCATCGGCGACGCCCGAGGAGGTTGTTCTGGATCAACAGTCTCCGCTCTTCGTACTCAAGGGCGGACGTGTCGTTGCCATGCGATTGGCCGCTGGATCAAGGCCAGAGTAACTGCCGGTGTCGATGCGGTGGCCGCTGCAGCCCGCAGTGGCGTACTGCGCGTGGATGATGAACTCCATTTGTCGCCATTGCCCGCAGAGGACGAAGACCCAGAAGTGACCAAGCTGCGCGCGGCTTTGGATCACCGCATCGGTGAGGTTCAATTGCCGGAAGTGATTCTGGCCGTTGACGCCCAGGTGCGCTTTAGCTGGATCATGCTCGGACGTGAGCCGCGCTCTACCGACGAGCTGCTGATGGTCTATGCCGGCATCATGGCCCACGGCACCAGTCTGACTGCGGTCGAATGCGCGCGCATGATTCCGCAATTGTCTGCCACCAGCATTCGCCAGGCCATGCGCTGGGCGCGGGACGAACGGCGTCTGAGCCAGGCCTGCCAGGCTGTGCTGGAATTCATGCAGCGACACCCGATTGCCGCCACCTGGGGGCGGTCCGATTTGGCATCTTCTGACATGATGAGCATGGAGACCACCAAACGGGTGTGGCAAGCCCGGCTTGATCCTCGGCGCAACACACCTTCCATTGGAATCTACTCCCATGTAAAAGACCGGTGGGGCATCTTCCATGCGCAGCCCTTTGTGCTCAATGAGCGCCAGGCGGGCGTGGCCATTGAAGGTGTCATCCGCCAAGAAAAGCTGGAGACCAGCCAGCTTGCTGTGGATACCCATGGCTACACCGACTTTGCCATGTCACATGCCCGTTTGCTTGGTTTTGATCTTTGCCCGCGGTTGAAGGAACTCAAACAGCGCCACCTCTTTGTGCCACGCGGCACCAAAGTGCCCGCAGAAATCGCTGCGGTGTGCGAAGCCAATGTCGACGTCGCTTTGATCGAAAAGCATTGGGATAGTCTGGTGCACCTGGCAGCCTCGGTCATGAGCGGACATGCCAGTGCGGTGGCAGCTCTTGCGCGGTTCGGTTCTGCCGCCCAGGGCGATCCAATCTATGAGGCTGGCGTGCAATTGGGGCGGTTGCTGCGTACGGCGTTTTTGGCTGACTACTTTGTCAAGGACGCTTTCAGGAACGAGTTGCGCCGGGTGCTCAATCGGGGCGAGGCTGTTAACGCCCTCAAGCGCGCCATTTATACCGGCCGGATCAGCCCGGCGCAGGCCAAACGTGTCGATGAAATGCAGGCTGTGGCCGATGCGTTGAGCCTGATGGCCAACATCGTGATGGCGTGGAATACCTCACAGATGCAGGCGGTCCTGGATCGCTGGTCGAACCGCCGCCAGGTCATTCCACCGGAACTGATCGGGAAGATTGCGCCCACCAGGCTGGAGAGCATCAACTTGCGGGGTGTGTTTCGCTTCCCGGTTGACCGCTATGCTGACCAAATCCTGCCTTCGCGGCCAAATGCATCGATAACTGGCACCAATGGATGAAACCGATCACGGTTTGACGCCACGAATCGCAGATTTGAAAGTGAACAGGAAAGTCAATGAAATCAACGATCTACCAACACCACCTCCGCGCCAGTGCTAGCTTTTCGTACCGTCACTTATTGCACTGAAAACGAGGAGACCCCTACCGGGCTAGCGGCCTCAATCTGGTAACGGCTGCCGTCGTGTTGTGGAACACGGTCTATCTGGAACGGGCTGCGCACGCGCTGCGTGGCAACGGCCATGCCGTTGATGACGCGCTGTTGCAGTACCTGTCGCCGCTCGGTTGGGAGCACATCAACCTCACCGGCGATTACCTCTGGCGCAGCAGCGCCAAGATCGGCGCGGGCAAGTTCAGGCCGCTACGACCGCTGCAACCGGCTTAGCGTGCTTTATTTTCCGTTTTCTGAGGCGACCCCTGCATGCCGTAAAAACAGAGCCTGCGCGTTTCTGGCGGGTTTTCGGGTGGTTTGTTGCCTGTTTTACCGGTTTCCCGTCAGAAACGTCCTCAGAGGCTCTGAGGCGGTGCACGCAACGGATGTTATGGTAAATTGAATCGCCACAGATAATCTAGACACTTCCGAGCCGCTGATAATATTGTTTTTCGTATTCAGTTGGTGGCATATGATCACTCGAACCATGCCGACGCTTACTGTTATAAAACATTTCGATGTAATCAAAAATATCACTGCGGGCTTCTTCCCGCGTTCCGTAGATCTTTTTCTTTATCCGTTCACGTTTCAACAACTGGAAAAAACTTTCTGCAACCGCATTATCATGGCAGTTACCGCGACGGCTCATGCTGCCCTCCAGGCCGTGTGATTTCAGGAACGACTGCCATTCATGGCTTGTAGTACTGACTGCCCTGATCCGAATGAACCAGCACCTGTTTTTGGGGATTACGCCGCCATACAGCCATCAGCAGTGCGTTCAGGACAATGTCCTTTGTCATCCGGGATTGCATGGACCAGCCGATAATTTTGCGTGAGAACAGATCAACAACAACGGCAAGATACAGCCAGCCTTCGTGGGTCCTGATGTAGGTTATGTCCGTTACCCAACGCTCATCAGGAGCATCCGGATTGAACTGTCGCTGGAGCCTGTTGGGTGACACGATACTGGCCTCGCCTTTACGTGCCCGCGGGCTTCGGTATCCGACCTGAGCCTTTATTCCGACACGTTTCATCAGTCTCCAGACTCTGTTTACTCCGCACTGTTGCCCGCTGTCACGCAGATCCAGATGGATTTTGCGATAACCATAGACGCATCCCGATTCCAGCCAGAACTGTTTAATCTGTCCTGTCAGTCTCAGGTCTGCCTGATGGCGTTGTGAATGCGGCTGCTGAAGCCAGGCGTAAAAACCACTGGGATGAACATCCAGCACCCGACAGAGCAGGCGAACAGGCCAGCAACAGGTGTTGTCACGGATAAAGGCGTACCTCAGCCGGACAGCTTTGCGAAGTACGCCGCGGCTTTTTTTAATATGTCCCGTTCGTCGGTAACCCGCTTCAGCTCTTTCTGGAGACGGCGGAGCTCGGCCTGAGCATCTGACTGTTCTTTATTAGTGGAAGAATCCGGACCGTACTTCTTTATCCAGGCATAAAGGCTGTGGGTGGTGATATCGAGACGTGTTGCAACGCTGGCAACAGAATAACCGCGATCAACAACCTGTTTGACTGCTTCAATTTTAAACTCTTCGGGATAACGCTTACCGCTCATGGGCACCTCTCTTTAAGTCATCTTAAATGACTCTGAGGTGTCTGTTAAACCCGTGGCGATTCAGACACTATCTCCATCATTTTCAATTAATTGAAACTTATGAAGATTAGTCCAATAAGCATGCCTTCTGGATGGTAGGTTAAAATACTTTACTACTTCATCAAATGCATACCAAAAGTGGCTATTCCTTAAATCTTCACCAAAATTGAATTTATTGAAGGATTCAATGCTCTCATTAATGTAGTCATCGACCGAAACGATGGTACTGAAAGCATCTTCCATTCCCAGAGTTTCTTGCCCCACGATCATCACTTTAACTGGGGCATTTTTGTATTCGTGCGTCATCAGTGGGATGAATGGTGTACTTACCTTTTGTAGTAGTTCTTCTGACAGGTAAGTACCGCGATTGGTAATGATATCTTCGAATGCCTTTCTTACACCGTCACTAACAACAGGTTTAGAGGTTAACTCAGTAAGGCTGTATGAAGTGAATGATGATTTATACACTATTCCCATTGCAGTTAACCCATCAATGATGCCCTCCAACTGCGAAATACTCATCTTTAACGCGCGTTGAATCTTGCTAAAACTGGTTGAGTCGTTGGCCTTAAGAATAGTGAGAACGTTGATTAAATCTTGTGCTGTCATTCCTGTTTTCCTCATATTGAACTGCTTCAATGTAGATACGCGTTTAACTCATTCTGACGGTCGCAGTACACTAAATCAGTAAGTTGGCAGCATCACCAGGGATTCTTATATTATTAAAATAGTTAGGGATGTTGTCTTTTTGGGAATTGAATATTTTAAAGCTAATGCTTCTGTTGATTATAATCTTATAGAGATTAGTGTGTTAGAAAATTTAGCGTATGTTTTTGTTCTTATGAATGTTGGTAATTATCTTGGTGTTTCTGATTATGAGTAAAAATTTAGATCAGCAAATAGCATCAGCCCAAAATAGGTTGAACATGCTAAGAAAGAAGAAAATAAACGAAGATAGAAGAAAAAGAACACATGATTTAATCGTTCTTGGGGCAGAGTGTCTTAAATTATAAGATGGAAATAGAAATCTTGTAATAGGTGCATTGTTGTATGTTGATAACATGACAGAATCACAAAAAAACATGTTAAAAATCAAGGGTGAACATTATTTAAATAAAAACGCTGAAAACTAACAAAATTTATTTTGGTAGTTTGAAGGGTTGATATGGTTTACCTTTTTGATTAGAAGTAAAATACTTCTTCAAAAAGGAGGGTGTTATGAGTGAAGATATTGGTAAAGTTGTTGATATTTTTAATGAATTTACGAAGGTTGAACTTCCTGGTGGAGGAGGTTTAGAGACCGATAGCCCTGTTGTAGAGGCTGCTGTTGCTGTTGGTGTTTTAGGTGCCGCAGCATATGGGCTTTATAAGCTATTTAGTAGTGATGATTAATTATTTAACGGTGGGGATTTATTTCCCCGCCTTTTCATTTAGATCTAATCTCTCATAACGCTTATATAGTGCAACGGCTGCATGATACGAACAACCCAAAGAATCAGCTATCTGTTGCCATTTCAGGTAATGACTCCAACTTATTGATAGTGTTTTATGTTCAGATAATGCCCGATGACTTTGTCATACAGCTCCACCGATTTTGAGAACGACAGCGACTTCCGTCCATGCCGTGCCAGGTGCTGCCTCAGATTCAGGTTATGCCGCTCAATGCGTTGAGTGTAGGGGTCAGTTTGGATATAGAGAATTATTGTACGGCAAGCCTGTTTTTTGAACAGACTTACCTATAGCAATAGGGTGTACTCCCGCGCTATACGGCATTTTCAGAGGTTTGACCTTAATCGGATAACCTAAATGCGATACTGCAAGAGCGACAACTTAAAAGCGATAGCCACTGACGCAAAATCAACCCCTTACGAACCAAGATTGGTTAAATAATGCGCTTAACGTACAAAAATTTCCGATCTCCAAACTGACCCCAGTGTAACGCTTGCTGTTAACGTGCAGCTTTCCCTTCAGGCGTGATTCATACAGCGGCCAGCCATCCGTCATCCATACCACGACCTCAAAGGCCGACAGCAGGCTCAGAAGACGCTCCAGCGTGGCCAACGTGCGTTCACCGAATACGTGCGCCACAACCGTCCTCCGTATCCTGTCATACGCGTAAAACAGCCAGCGCTGACGTGATTTAGCACCGACGTAGCCCCACTGTTCGTCCATTTCAGCGCAGACAATCACATCACTGCCCGGTTGTATGCGCGAGGTTACCGACTGCGGTCTGAGTTTTTTAAGTGACGTAAAATCGTGTTGAGGCCAACGCCCATAATGGGGTCGGTTCCGGCTGAGGGCGAAATGACACCCTAAGCTTTCGGTTCCTTGGGC
>OGSG01000288.1_pt1 | contig 14849 bp, 11 predicted proteins | sample 1573841 | NCBI WGS metagenome assembly OGSG01 (sample SAMN03295849, study PRJEB24534) | human gut metagenome | isolation source: fecal sample 2 from infant 7 | host: Homo sapiens | place: USA: Pittsburgh, PA | collected 2014-07
AACACAACCCGCTACGGGGGAGACTTACCCGAAATCTGATTTATTCAACAAAGCCGAACACAATCTCTGCTATCCGTTCAGACCGTGTTTTAGCGGCAGGCAGTCTGAAATACAACGCCTGTTACAGGGTGGAAATCATTATTTCCCTTGCCGTCCCGTTTTTAACTGATTAACGAGTACGAGTATTCCTTCGCATTTTTCGCCAGCGTCTGACGTTTTTGCCCGGAATTCACCAGCAGCGCCAGGGTATCGATCCACTTCTGTGGATCGTTATTCAGCAGCACGCCATTGATATTTTGCTCTATAAGGTCACTGTAGGGCGCGCAGTTGCTGTAAACCCCCACTGCGCCCATGCGAACGAAATCATAAAATTTTACCGGCCCGCGCGCCATATTAAATTCTGACGCCAGTAACGGCGCCAGACCGATATCGATTCGGTGATGCTGGGTGTAATCCAGATAGTTCTGCCAGCTCATGGGATGCAGTACCGTCACGCGCGGCAGATCGCGATAGAGCTTATAGATTTCGTGTTCGCCAAAGATTTCGAAGCTGGCCTGCGGGCACTGGGCCAGCACCCCGTCCATCACCTCACGCAGCCAGTACTTTTCGGCCTGGTGCGAGCTGGAGCCGTGGTAAGCAATTTTTACCGGTTGCTTAACGGCCAGCAGCAGCGGCGTGGGCTGCGCGGGCACCACATCGGGGTTGAGGTGGGCATATTTACTGGCCAGGTAGGGCGTCGACACCCAAATACTGTCGCAGTGCGAGGTGATCCAGCGATGCTGGGCCGCAGAACGACGAATGATCTTCGTCCGGTAGGCTTTGGGTAGCGCCCCTAACGCGGACGGGTCAAACAGATCGTCATCCATGAAGTAGACCACCTGGGAGAGATCGTCGATGTTGCGCGCAATTTCGCGCTGCCACTCGGCGGAGATAAAGCGGATAACCACAATGGCCGCCCCTTTATCCACGTCGATAGTGGGCGTGGTTAAGGTATCCACCAGCTGACAGACCGCGCCGGGAAAGCGACTCCGGATGGCCGCTTCAAAATAGGCCAGCGTCGGTGAATTCCCTTCATGCAGAATCAACAGAGAGCGGCACGCCCAGTTGTCAGCAGGCGTCTCGCTGCTTTGCTTATTCAACTTCAGATACGGTTTAAAGAGTGCCTTTCTGATCAGTTCGTCCATGGCAGCACCACATTAGGAGCATGACTTAATGAGAAATCGGGTCGGTCATAGCTCAGGTTGGGATTGTATGCGGGATCGTGTGTGAGCCGCTGCGCCCAGCGTTTTTTCATATAGCGCAGCTCACCCTGGGAGCGCGCCAGCTGTTCTGGCGTGACATCTTTGCCGCGGGAGACCGACTCGTGGTGATACAGCTCGGCAAAGGGCGTCCAGACGATACGCCAGCCAGCCTCGCCGACCCGCAGACAGTAATCCACATCGTTAAAGGCCACCGGCAGGTTAACTTCATCTAAGCCGTTAAGGGATAAAAAGAGCTGGCGATGGGTGAGCAGACAGGCCGCCGTTACGGCGGAGAGCTCCTGGGCGCTCACCGCCCTGCGCTGGTAGCCGGGTTCATCGGCGGCCAGCCCACTGTGAAAATGATCGGCGCAGCCACCCGGCCCGACGGCATCGCCCGCATGCTGGACCCGGCCATCACCGTAGAAGAGCCTTGCCCCCACGATGCCGACGCCCGGGCGCAGCAGGTGGGATACCATCTCATCCAGCCACTGCGGGTTAATCACCTCGGTGTCGTTATTGAGCAGGCAGATAAGCTCGCCCGTGGCCTCGCGCACGCCCGCATTGTTGATCGCAGAGTAGTTAAACGGATGGTCCCAGGCGATAACCCGCACCCCGTACTCCCGGGTAATGTAGCCAAAATAAGCCAGCGTGTCGGGATCGTCGCTCTGGTTATCCATCACCATGATTTCGATATTCGGGTAGCGGGTGTGCTGCACCAGGCTTTCGATACACGGCCTGAGATGCGCCAGTCCGTTGCGGGTGGGGATGATCACCGACACCCGGGGAAGCTGTTCCGGCAGCGGCCAGCGCCAGCGGCAGATGCCGTGCGGAGCTGACTCCAGCGTTACCCCGACGGGTAAATCTTGCAGCTGGTTTGCCAGGGTTTCGTAGCCATCGTGCTGCACCAGCGCGTCCGGGACGTGCATCAGCAGGGCGGGGATGTGCGCGATATCTTTGGGCGCGAGCTGCCGGGCCAGCTGCAACCAGCCGCGGTAGTTTTCACCCCCGTCCTGCGGGATGGCGAAGGTACCCTGTTCCCGCCAGAGGCCACTCCAGCCGACATAGTTCTGGCTGTGCAGCAGGGTTTCGTTCCAGTCCGGTTTGAAGTCCGGCGAGTAGCGTTTTCCTTTTTCATCCAGCAGATCGTGATCGCCGTAGATCCATTTTGCCTCTGGCGTCTGGCGCAGCTGATGCGCCAGCCACACTAATGCGGCCGGAGCGAGTTCCGCCCCAACCGGAATGGCCCACTGCCATTCCCCCTCTGGCCTGACACTATCAGAGGGGTGCTCCAGCACGGTGATATGCGTGGCCGGGTAACAGAGTGTCGCGATGCTGCCGAGCGTGCGCTGGCGTGATGCCTCATCGCCGCCGTTCACCAGATGCAGGCAGACGCGGGGCAGGTTGCCCCAGCGGGCCAGCAGGCGATCGATCAGACGGCGTTCACCGGGCTGCACGATATCGAAATTCGCCAGCCAGTGTTCATAGGCGTGCAGCGGCCTGTCGTCGCGGATTTTGCCCACCAGCGTGTAAGCCTGCTGTAAATCGGTAAACCACAGGTGCCACGACAGCCCCAGACGTTTGCGCTTTTGCGCATTCAGGCGCTGATAAAAAGGCCACACCCGGCGTAGACGGCGCCAGAGGCTGTTTGCTGCCGACACCTGGGCAAAACGGGCAATGTTAAGCTCACATTCCGCCCCTTCGCTGCTGGCGAGCAGCCCCACCTGAGTGGCGCCCACCGGCAACCAGACTAGCTCCTGCAGGGTACCGCGGCGGGTGATAGGCAAGATCTGCTCATGCCAGATGCCCTGACACTGCCAGCGCAGGCGGGTTTCACCCCGCGGCTGACGGGCACGCAGGGTGCCCTGGATCAAAAACCAGCCCGCACGGGATAAAGAAGAGTCTGGCAGCGCCAGAGGGTGCCAATGGTAATCGCTTTGCATGAGTGGATTCACTACCCGGAAGCGGGTGAAGCCCGCTTCTGACTCCTGTCGAAATAAAAAACGTAGATTAGCCGATTAACTTTTTAACGCGGGTCGCCAGCCAGGAGTCGCTTTTCTGTGGACTCTCTTCTGCGGGTAAGGCATCCAGCTGCGCCTGTATTGCTGCCATTTCTGCTTTCACTTTCGGGGCCAGGGCGGCCGCCAGCAGGCAGGTCTCGTCGTTGCGATCGTGGGCTTTGAAATAGGCTTTGTGTTTTACGCGCTTGGCTGTGGCGGCGCTGCCGCGTAGGTGTTTACCGAGCAGGAACTCTTCCAGGGATTTGACCACATAGTGATTCACGCGTACGCCGTTCCAGACTACTTCTTCACTGACGCCGTTGCCGTGTTTTGGGTGTGCAACCAGGTCGTTGCCCAGTGTATTGATATAGCGGCCATAACGCAGCTCGGCATGATGAGGATTGTTAAAATGACTTGCGCAGTTGGGCCTGACAATGCTTTTAAAATTCTTATTGGCATTAAATTGCTGCGGGGCGCGTTGGGTAAAGCGCTCGGTTACCAGGCCTTCTTCGGCAAACAGTTCGCCGTTTGAACCAAAGTTTGCCCAGTTAAGGGCGACGGCACTGACAGAGGGATCGCTAAACCATTCGCTTAAATTAGCTGCGAGATTCTGATCAGGATCGAGTGGCACTAAGAACTCGTCGGCATCGATAAAAGCCAGCAAATCGATATCTTCACTGCAACTGCGTAAAATACGTTCATAAGCGGGTAGCTGCGGCTTTTGCCCTTCGACATCTGGAAAATCGAGTACGGTCACGACACCCAATTTCTCCAGCCCAGCAAGAAACGCACGTGAACCATCATTACTGCCGTTATCCGCAATAATAAATCCGTTCACACCTACAACCCTGTGGTATGCAATCCACTCAAGCAGGGCATCCATTTCGTTTTTAATAATTGCGGCAACAAATAATTTCAAAATGCATTCTCAGTCAAATAACGGGTGAAAGTATTACCCGTGTCCATTGTGAATAAAGAGGGGTAACCCCCTCTTTATTGGTGCATCTCAATCCGAACCAAATAAATCGCGGGTATAGACCTTGTCGGCTACATCGGCTAACTCGCGGGCCATTCGATTACAGAGAATCACATCGCTGATGGCTTTAAATTCTTCGAGGTCGCGAATGACGCGGGAGTTGAAGAAGGTGTCTTCTTTGATGGTTGGCTCAAAGACTACAACCTCGATCCCCTTGGCTTTTATCCGCTTCATAATTCCCTGAATGGCAGAAGAGCGGAAGTTATCGGAACCCGCCTTCATGACCAGACGGTGGATACCCACAACTTTCGGCTTACGGGCGATCACGCTGTCGGCAATAAAATCCTTACGGGTGGTATTGGCATCGACAATCGCGCGTATCAGGTTATTCGGCACTTCCTGATAGTTGGCTAACAGCTGCTTGGTGTCTTTCGGCAGGCAGTAGCCGCCATAGCCAAACGAAGGGTTGTTATAGTGCGTACCAATACGCGGATCCAGACCAATACCTTCGATAATCTGACGGCTATCGAGTCCATGAGACTGAGCGTAGGTGTCCAGTTCGTTGAAATACGCAACTCGCATGGCGAGGTAGGTATTAGCAAACAGCTTGATGGCCTCGGCTTCGGTACTTCCGGTTAACAGCACCTGCACATCTTTCTTAATGGCACCTTCTTTCAGCAGGTCGGCAAAGCGCTGTGCGCGCTCGCTGCATTCCCCAACCACAATGCGTGACGGATGAAGGTTGTCATACAGAGCACGACCTTCACGCAGGAACTCAGGGGAGAAAATCAGATTATCAGTTCCAAACTCCTGACGCATCCGCTCGGTAAAGCCCACCGGAATGGTGGACTTGATGACCATAACTGCCTGCGGATTAATACTCATCACATCGCGAATTACTGCTTCGACGGTGCTGGTATTGAAGTAGGTAGTCTTGGGATCGTAATCAGTCGGAGTGGCGATAATGACAAAATCGGCGTCCTGATAAGCTTCCACTTTGTCCAGCGTGGCCCGGAGATTAAGAGGCTTGTTGGCTAGGTAGTCTTCGAGCTCTTTATCTGCAATCGGAGACTGTTGTAGATTGATGCGATCTACTTTCTCAGCGATGATGTCCAGTGCAATGACTCGATGATGCTGAGCTAGTAATACAGCATTTGACAAGCCAACATAACCTGTACCGCAAACACATATATTCATGGCATTAAATATTTAAAGTTTTAGGTTTATTATAAATTTTAATTTGTTTCTGACCACCAGAATTTGAACTGATCAAAACCATCCCCGCGGGTGGGAATATTTTCAATTGCATCCATAAGTGATCCTACGTCAATAGCGATTCCGCCATTTTGAAGGATTGTGTCGCAATAAATTTTACCTAAAATCCCTGCCCCCACTAATACAATTACTCCTGGCGAAACGTGCTTCTCGATTTCCTGCTCAATTCTAATAAAGGCATCAGGATAGTGAGGAGAAATAGTGATTTGGTCTCCTTTGAATCTATGTTCTGCGGGGATCTGAATTTTATATATTTCCCTATTAATACTTTTCTCAAGGATTGATATGTCTCTGCAGGTAATAGCTATTATTTTTTCAGCAGACTGTAGCAATGTCTTGAACTTAAGCTCTTGTCCTAGAGCATAGTGAATATTAACGTTAGTGAATAGTTGTTTGTTAATTAAGGATAAACTGTATAAATGAACTTTTGTAGTGGACTCCAAAAATCTCAGTTTATTAGAGCTAAAATTGGAATCTTTAGGTACACCTATAATAGTAGAGTTTTTTACGGCTTCTTTTATCCGTGACGAAATGTAGTTTGTATCCTTAGAACTTAAGTTTTCTCCAAATTGAATAGCATATGTTATATCGACTTCTTCTTTGGGGAAACTAAAGTCATAACCAAGTAATCTATTTTCGCAATGATTTATACGAATAAAACTAAACGGTTTTTTTGATTTTAGATGTTCGGAAACAATAGAAATGAAATCATCTTGTAAAATGGTTTTATCAGAGATTAAATCTTTGGTCTCTTGAATGCAGAAGTCTGACCATTTTGTTGATGATGATTCAAATTTTAGAATAGTATAATTATCGCTATCCTCAACGGTTGGTTCTTCATTCATAGCCGAAAAACATCTATTTAAAACTGCAAGTCTGCTCTTTAGTTTTATAGTTTCGTCAATATATGATAATTTACCATTAGTAAGGCCGATGAAGCCAGCAATTACAGTTCTAATGTTGGTTTCAGAAGAAAAATTACTAATTACTCCGACAATGCAAACTCTTTCTATGCTGGTTTCTAGCTTTTCAAGCGCTGTTAATAACTCTAGAATATTATTAAATACTATAGTGTTCCCATTAATAATGGTTTTACCTGAAGAAATTAAAATTGTGGTCGCTTCACTTTTTGTTCTAATCAAAGATTTTGTATGCAGGAGCTCATTTTCATTATTAGTAATTATTAATTCCATTATTATCCCTTATTTAAAACTTTTTATGAAAGATGACCATTTTGTAAGGTCATTATCAATTTTATATAGTTCTGCTTTTGAATGTACAACAACATCCGTATAGGGGGGAATGTTACTGCATATAACTGGAAGGTTCAAAGCATTTAGTTCAAGGACTTTAAGTGGGCTTTTCTTTTCCGCAAAGCTCTTATCTACAAGTGGTGCAACACCAAGATCAAAGTTATGTGAAATTTTCTTCATCCAATCCACAAAAATATCGTAGCGCGAACTTGGAGGCGTCAAGCGAGTCATGTATTTATTTTCAGAAAAGTCACCACATCCGATAACGTATAAATGTGCAACCGGTTGTTTCAGGTTAACTTCATTGATAACGGAGATCAAAAAATTCAAATCTTCTTGATGAGTTTTTGAACCGAAGTATACAATATTTAATATTGAGTCATCAGTACTTAGATTGATTCTTTCATCGTTAGGGATTTCGATGCTCCATCTATGAGGAAATATTTTATTTGGCCTGATAATAATTTCGTTATTATATTCAGAAACAACACCTGCTAGTGTTGGGTTAGTAACATGAACACATTGAGCATTCCTTAAAAGTTTTTCGAATCCACTTCTGTAATTTTTATATGTTTCATTAGTGTCAATAACAGCAGGAACATTCAGTAAATCGTCATCAATTTCATATTCGTAAGAAATTTTATTGATTTTTAATGATTCAATGCACCAATCAACAGCGTGTAAAGGAATTGAGTCTCGTTGAATTATGACCTGTTTTAAATTATTTACTTTGTCTGTTAATAAATCATGCCAGGCAATAAATTCAACATTTAAATTTCGAGAGGCGGAAAGTTCATGTTTCCAATCTACTAAGCGGACATATGCAGTTGGAGGAACATCTGGGAAGTAGCCTTTTAATACAATGCCTAAAGTACGTTTTTCAGGGATCGCCTTCTTAAATGCATTTTGATAAATTAACAAGTATTTTTCAGTCATTCGACTGACTGTGTTATAAGCGCCATATCCCATTTGCCATTCTGCTACAAGTTTAAGTTTGGCTTCATATTCCTTTGGATTATTACAGAGGGAAATAAGTTTCTCATAACATTCATGTGCATTATTTTTTACTAACCAACCTGCACCATGCTGTGTAATTCTTTTTTCAACTGCTCCATAAGACAGGCCTATCACTGGTAGCCCAGACGCCCAGCTTTCAGTCAATGTATGGCAATAAGTCTCTGGCCAAATTGAAAAAATCGCTGAAATATCTGGGTTAATCACTTTTACTTTATTAGAGAAATCATCGCGGTGATATTTTCCATGGTAAGTAACAATATCCAACAAATCTTTATCACATGTTCCTAGTATGTGGAATTCAATGTTGTTGTCTTTATCAAGCGCTTTAATTTCCTTAATTAAATCTTTTCCTTTTGTAAGCGTAATATTTCCAGGGACTAGGACATTTATAACGTTATTAGGAAAAGATTTTTTGGGCTCGGTATAGGATTTAAAGTCACGGCCATGCGGAATAACTGTAAAAGGTAAATGTTGTAATCCTGGTAAATTTTTCAAGATGATTTCTTTAGCACTTTCACAAGTGGTAATCAACTGATCACAATATGATAAAGCTTCAGTCATTCTTTGTTTCCACGCATTAAGCATGGAAGGTGTCATTGGCGTAACTGTTTCATCATGCCATAATGGATTATTTATACCATGATCCAAACCATCAATAAATAGCTCACCAATTTCATTTACTAAGTTAACGGAAGGGCAAACTGCATAAAAATCATGGAACGATTTAATTACAGGAATACCCATATCCTTAGCGATTTGAGGTAGTTTTAAACTGTGCCATGCAATGTGTCTTATGTGTAATAAATCTATATTATATTTGTAAATGATGTTCCGGACAGTCTGTTCATATTCAAAAGAGCGATGAGTTGAAAAATTAACTGGATCCTTAAGATGTATTTTTTCAATTACTTTATAATCTTTTTCATCGGCACGCATTACCTCAATTAATTTTGAATTACATGCTAAGACATAACAATCATATATATCTTTCAGTGACCGCATGAGGTCATAATTAGTTTTTGGGGTGCCGCCGGTGCGTGTTGATATAACAAATAAAATTTTTGGTTTAACAATACACTCGCTTTGCGAGGTTTTATTTATTTTATCTTCAATTAAAGACCGAGCTTTTGAAAATGTGCTAGAACTACCTATTGATTTAATGGCTCCAGAGTAGTAAGGATGATCATTCTTAACTTGAGTAACACCTTGTTCAATCAGAATATCCTTCTCACCTTTGAACGAAGCTGAGCGCTTATGATAGACAAATGTTTTAAGGTCAACAATATTAACCCATCCTTTAGATACCGCTCTCATGCAAAAATCATTTTCTTCACCATAACCACGTGGGAATTTTGTTTTATCGAATAAACCAATTTCATCAAGCAATTCACGTTTGATAAAAAGGCAAAAACCGTTACCAGTAGGTGTAGTGACGAAGGTAGAATCGATGGACGAGGAAACAAGGCGTGCGACATGGCTAATCGATAAGTGAACAGGCATATCATTCCAGCCTGATTTTGGTACAGAAAATGCTCCGGCGCCGTTTGAGACTGCAGTAACGGTCCCAATGTCATCACTTTGATATGCGGCTATGGACATTTGCCTGAGCCAATTTTTTGAGACAACGGTGTCACTGTTTAAGAGAATAATATCATCGTTACCAGATAAAGAAATGCCATAATTGACATTATTTGTATACCCAATATTTTTCTTATTATGTATTATTTTGACGCCAGTCAGACCAGTATATTTTTCAAGCCGCGCATAAACGCTTTCATCTGGGCTAGCATCATTAATGACTAACAGTTTAATGTTTTTGCCTAATGGCGTATTTTCAATAACACTATCCAAACAATCAATCACTTCTTCTATTGCGTTATATACTGGAACGATTATAGAAATATTAAGTTTAGAAAGTTTTGATGGGATATTTATAATTTTGCTTTTTTGCTGTTCTTTAACTGTATTTGAAATGGCTCTTTTTTCATTTTTTCCATATTTCAAATAATGGTAAAGAGGATTTATTCCTGCTTTTCTTACATCTGCATGCAAATAATAGTAAAATGAACCATCGAATTTTTCCGATGTGCGATTAAGTACTGCGTGTGGACTCAATATATAATGAGTTAAAGGTATGATACCTTCTTCAAGATTATATGCTTTCCTGTAATATGCTGGATCAAAATATTCGTTTGGCCAACGATTTTCCTTATGCCCATGACGTATAAAATGGCGAATAGGATCTAATTTTTTTTGTGATACATCTTTATATCTTCTTTCGTAATATTCTAAATCGAACAAGCCTGATTGTTTGATTAATCTATACTCATCATCATAGGCTAATCCCTTTCCAATAACTTTATTTGCAACATTTAAATTGACGAGATCACTTGTAATTAGCTGAGTGTTTTCTTGTTTTTTTATTTTTTTTTGTTTTAGTTTTTTAAAAAAATCAACGGATATCATATTTTCCTCTATTCTGATATAACAATGTCTTATTAATATTCGATAGACATTGTGTAATAAAATTTGGCTGCGTTGAAAAACATCTTTGTTTAGCTATGAATTAGTTATTAGTAACCATGTGAGTGATATACTAACATCGAGCATATTATTTAATGCGACCTAAAGCTTCTAGTTCAGCAATTAGTTTTTCTACATCAGGTGCAAAATTAGATAAATCAAGAGCTTTTTTTGCACATTCCAAAGCTGCATCAATTAATTCTAAATTTTTCAATGAAACTGCTTTTCCTTTATATAAAACATATCTGTCCTTTTTCTTGATTATAGCTTCATCAAAGAAAATTAATGATTGACTAAACTCTTTTCGCTGCAGATAACAAGATGCTAGATGTTCAAGTGCTATTGCCGAACGTTTCGACTTCTCCACCAAATCAATTGCCAGAGTGATTCCGTCATCTAATTGACCAGAGGCCATAAAATTTCTACTTCTTAATAAATACAAATATTCATCATTAGGATTTTGTAGCATCATTCTTCGGGTTACTCTTTCAACCGTTTCAAAACTTCTGCTCCTAATTAACTCTTGAAGCTTCATATATAAGATTTCTTTTAATTTACTTGTATTAGAGCTTGTTAAAGCTGAAAAAGCAGAGTAAAAATCATTTTTTGAATCAAATCTCAAACCTTTCAAAAAAGGAAGAAGAAAAATATTCGAAGCATTTTTATCTGTATCTACATGAGATAAATATCGTTCTACATTAGAACTGATAATATGCGTTGGTTTGAAAGAGTATACTAATTCAGGATGAAAGTGCCGGCTTCGAACAAAAATAACATACTTGAAAATGTCTGAAAAATAAGTAAGGCAACACATCATGAATGAGTCGCCGAAAATTAGCAACTTATAATCTTCTTGAGCTTCAGGATTAATAATTAACTTTATTAAGCCATCATTACCGCTATATTGATTGTCACATGTGATTTTTAATAAATTCTCTTCGTAATGTTCAACGCATTCTTTAATAGGAGGTATTAGCTTGGCACCTAAATCACCCAGTTGTTCTTTTTTGTAGCCAAGTGACAACTTTTTTTTCATTGTGGTACACTATCTTAAAATCATCTAAAACAACTTTTGTTGCTACTAGTGCTCCAAACGGATTCCAATGCGAATCTGTTTTAAAATAAGAGTCGGCAGATTCTAATTCTTTTACAGGATATAAAAACTCAATGTCACAACTTTTCTTGTAGAGATTACCAAGAGACTTTGTATTTTTAATTGGATATTTATCGGCATACACTGTTTGTTTGTCAGGGCAAATGATGTGAATATATTTTGCGCCGATATCTTTGCTGATATTTTTTCTGAAATTTAGATTTGAAGTGAAGTTTTCAAAAGAACGGGAGTTTGGTTTTTTTATGCCCAATATAAAATCTTCAACGTGGTGAGCTCCGCCACTAAGGAAAAGCTCATCATCATCACCAATTATAACATTTGGGTGTGGTTTGTAACCACTAATTAAATCCATATATCACCATATGCATATTAAACTGAGAGTGTAATTAACATTTAAATATTCAATGGAACATGGGCTTCATAAAACAATTGGTAAAATAATAATTACGCCAGCATTGATTTGTTGAAATTTTACACAACCCTTAATCAGAACAGAAGATTTTTTAGGATAAGATTAAATGGCGTATATATTCCTTCAAGAATCTATAAATATTTCGATTATAATTTAATGAAAATAAATAATATAATTTGCATAATGTATATTCTGCAGTTGGCATAACAGAAATGATAAGTTGCATTGTTAAAATAAATATTAGATTTTTTAATAAAAATTAATCTTGATGTTCTTTCAGTGTAGCTAATCCCATCACTATTAAACCGTAGAAGAGGCAAAGTAACACTCCTATAGTAGCGAGGTTATATAGACGCCTTGGATATTCGGCATCTTCTGCCAAGCTAGGCTGGCTGATTACCAATAGGTGTTTGAGTTTACGATATGCTTCAATTCGGGCTTGCTCAAGGCTAATAAGACCGGTTTTGTAGAGGTCTGCCGCGAGCGTTGCCTGTGTTTGCACATCCATATAGCTAGCAGTCACTTCGTTCATTGCATTTTTATCGGCACCGGTAAGTCTTGCTTGTTCCTGGGCCAGTTGCTCGGTTAAAGCATCTACTCTAGCTTGTACAGAAACAACTGCAGGTGCGGTAACTTTCATATAGCTTTGCAACTGTTTTAATTGAGCCTGTTGTTGGGCCAGTTGGCCTTCAATCTGGCTTACTACACCCATGCGGGCCGTGCTGGTTGATTCTGGACTAATAAGGTGATGGGTGTTTTGAAACTCAAGCACTTTGGCTTTTTCGATCTGTAATCGTTGATAGGCGTGATCAACTTCTTTTTCAACAAAGGCCAGTTGTTCCAGTGCTACTTGGTGTCCAAGTTTATTAATAAAGCCTTCTGACTCTTTTAGCATCACACCAACAACTCTCTGACCGTAAACAGGATCAAACGCCTGCAGTTCAATCGTCAACACGCCGGAAATATCATCCAGCCGCAATGTAAGATGTTCCCGGTAATACTTTAGAAATTCTTCGCGGCTGACGTTGTTAGGCAGGCGAGAAAAGTAATCGATTTTATGGCTTTGATAATGGGCTTTCAAGCCCAGTTCTTTATCTAATTTGTTAAGTAGATCATCAGATTTGAGATAATCTTGAATTAATAACGCATCCTGATGATTATTACCCCCTAACCCTAGCATTGATAGGGCATCTGGGAGCATTTTAATCTGGTCGGCTTGTTTAACTACTAATTCGGCACTGCTCACGTACCTATCAGATGCAATGAATCCAAAATAGATAACGGCAATGGCAAAGCAGGCTATAACCCATTGAAAACTACCGAGTTTAAGACTCTTTTTCCAGGAGCGATGTGCAAATTTATAACCGCTAGAATCAACAATAAAGTTTTTTGGCTTGTTTTTGAATTTATGAAGCTTACGCATCAAGCCGGATGACTTGTTGGAACGAATTGGCTGGGTCATGGTTTTAGCTTGTTATAGATTTTGATAAATACGGATGGCATCGTCAATATTTTCGAATATCTCAAGGGTGCTGTTGCGCAGCAGAATTCCCATATCACATTGTTGACGTAAATTCTTCATATCATGCGAGACCATGATTAGGCTAGCGGTCTCGCGTTTTTGGTTAAAAACATCAATGCATTTCTGTTTAAAGCGGGCATCACCTACAGAGGTAATTTCATCAGTCAGATAAATTTCAAAATCAAATGCCATACTAACGGCAAAGGAAAATTTTGACTTCATTCCGCTAGAATAGGATTTAATTGGTAACTCAAAATGTTGACCGATTTCTGAGAATTCTTTCACCCATTCTTCAACGGCTAGGGTATCGCGTACACCATGAATACGGCATACAAAGCGGGTGTTCTCGCGTCCGGTCATACTGCCTTGAAATCCACCGTTTAAAGCAAGAGGCCAGGATACGCGGCAATGACGTGTGATTTTTCCTTTGCTAGGAGTGTCCATTCCGCCCAAGAGGCGTAATAGGGTTGATTTTCCTGCGCCGTTGACGCCAAGAATACCGATATTACGATCGCGTGGAAGAGTAATACTTACGTCTCGCAGCACATAGTTACGGCCAAACTTGGTTGGGTAATATTTAGATACGTTATCAAGAATGATCATGATCTTTAACTTTAGCTGGCAATCAGACGACGATGGCTAATGCGGTAGCAACTCATTGCAAACGTCAGCATTACTAGCGTTACGCAGCATAAAAAGCTCCAGCTAACATTGGGGCTCATATAGCCTGAGATCCAACCGCATCGAATTAATTCAATGGCATGTACTAAGGGGTTCCATAAAAACCAATGTTGATATTGCGATGGCACAGTTGCCAACGGATACATCACGCAGGAAATAAACATCAGTGGCATCATTAGTAGATCGAGGAACTTGCTGGCTTCTTTAAATAAATTACCGACTACACAGAAAACCACGCCTATTGAAAATGAAAAGATCATTAGTAAGGTATAGATGAGTATGACAAGCAATGGGTCATTAGGTATAGCATCAAAGCCAAACCACAGCAATCCTAGGACCAAAATGCAACCAACCACTAATCCAATGATAGCTTCGAGGATAAAACGAGCAACAAACGTAGCAAAAGGTGTTACCTGCCGGTAGCAAAAAAGTCCCATGTTGGCATTAACGGCAGACTGCAACTTATTTACCACATTTCTATAGAATAGGAAGGGCAAATAACTGGCAGTAATAAATAATGGAGCAGGCGCACCTCCAAATCCACCCGAGCTACGCATACCAAAAATCAAACTAAATGCGCCAATCATCAGTACAGGATCCAACAGTGCCCAGGCATACCCCAGCCGGTAACTACCAAATCGAGTCTTCAGTTCACGAATAAGCAGGCCAAACGTTACATCGCGCAGCACCTGAAACGAGCTGCGGGGCGTTTGGTTGAGAACAGGTTTTAGCATAAGTAGGCCGATATAACAGAACGGGCCCGCCCTTAAGCGAGCCCGTCAGGAGGGTTAGTTCAGGACCACGTTGGCCGCCACAGCAACCTGATAGATGACCTGGG
>OGSG01000309.1_pt1 | contig 13354 bp, 18 predicted proteins | sample 1573841 | NCBI WGS metagenome assembly OGSG01 (sample SAMN03295849, study PRJEB24534) | human gut metagenome | isolation source: fecal sample 2 from infant 7 | host: Homo sapiens | place: USA: Pittsburgh, PA | collected 2014-07
AATTTTAATCAGCGAGTCAGCTTGGGAAGAAATGACCTGCTTATTCGCACCTTCCCTAAGGTACCAGCACTGGCTCAATGGCTACATACGGCACCTGGTTTACGATTACGATATAAAAGCTCAAGGATGATGAATTCTTTTCTTTATGATTTCGACGTTATTTGTCTCCTGCAACACCACGGGGTTGCTATAACCAGCGACGAACCCGTTGGGTATAGCGTTCCCATTCCAACCCGAAACGTTTTCGAAGCTGTACCTCTTCAACATGGATATGTAATCTGGCTACTACAAACATAAACAACGGTACAGCAAGTATCCCCACCAGGCTGCCAAAGCAGAGAGCAACGGATAACTGGAGCCCGCTCATTCCAAGGTAAATAGGGTTTCGACTCCATGCGTAACAACCGACAGTTACCAGCTTGGTGGTTCTATCCGGATGAAGCGGATTAAGCGTCGTGCCGTTCGTGCTCATCTGCCAAGCGGTGTGCAGTATCATGGTAATACAAACACCGGTCAGCAACACGCTTAGCACTATATTCACGATGTCGAAGGTAAAACGCGGGATTGCAGTCAACACATCAGTGACGAAAAACAGCAATAAGATGAGTGGGGGCGGAAACCATACTCTCAATCGAGTCACGAAGTTACGCATTACACAGACCTATCTCTGAACTAAGCAGCCTGATGGCTGCAAAATGAAAATCCAGTCCTTGCCATTCCTATAGTGACCATGAATCTGACATTATATGCCTGATCTGAAAAGTTATTTTTTTCATAACTGTCCTTATAACGGTGCGGGGTCAGTCCACACCTCTGTTCAGGTGAACAAATTCAGCAGACCACTTCACTGTTAAACCTGTGGCGATTCAGGGTGCCATGTGTATGGCACCTCATCTCTTATTTACTTATTGACTCCGTTACCGCCTGCCAGGTTATAAAGCCACCACTCAGATTATATGTCCTGAAGCCGTGGGCCTGAAGAATACGGTATGCCACATGCCCGCGCAGGCCACTCTGGCACCCTATAAAAATCTCTTTATCTTTAGGCACTTTTTCAAGATTCTCCCGCAGGGAATCCAGTGGAATGGATAGCGCGTCAGGATATTCGCCAAATTGTTTCAGTTCGGCAGGAGAGCGAATATCAAGTAAACAATAACTGCCCGGTTCCCGTTGTAACACATCGCTGACATGACATATGACCGTATCTCCTTTCATTACATTTGTCGCCACCATACCAGCCTGGTTAACGACGTCCCTTGCACTGTTAAAAGGTGGAGCATAAGTCAGCTCAAGATGTTCGAGATCGTTGACGGTAAGCCCCGCGCGCTGTGCGACAGACAGGACATCGATGCGTTTATCAACCCCTTTTTTCCCTGATGCCTGAGCCCCGAGAATTTTACCGGTATCGGGGCTGAACAGCAGTTTCAGACTGATCATCGTTGCCCCCGGGTAGTAACCGGCATGATCAGCGGCATGGACGTAAACCTTCTCGTATCGGGTGCCATGAACTTTCAGCTGCTTTTCATTCGCACCGACGCTGCCAATACTCAGCGAAAATACCTTACAAATGGATGTCCCCTGACTGCCATGGTAAAGGCTGTGACGATCTAGCATGTTATCAGCAGCAATGCGTCCCTGGCGGTTGGCGGGCCCTGCCAGAGGAAAATTAGCGGGTTCCTGAAAGACAAAGTCTGGAGTTTCAACGGCATCCCCCACGGCGTAGATGTCAGGGATACTGGTCTGCATACAGGCATTGACGCTTATGCCTCCCCGTTTACCCACTGCGAGCCCGGCTCCTGTGGCAAGGCTGTTCTCAGGTTTTACCCCGATGGCGAGAATAACCATGTCGGTCTGCAGAAACCCACCCTCAGACAGTGCAACGCGGAATCCCGTCTCTGTCCGCAGTACCTCGGTGAGCGCCGTTCTGAGACGCAGATCCACGCCATGACTCCGGATTTCCTGATGCAGGGCAGATGCCATTTCAGGATCAACCGGAGCCATAACCTGTTCCCCCATCTCCAGCAGGGTCACACTGATCCCCCGTTCGCTCAGAGCCTCCATCACTTCAAGTCCGATAAATCCCCCCCCGACAAGCGTGGTGTGAGCTACGTGATGTTGCTCAATCCACCCCAGGATAGCATCCATGTCAGTAAGATTTCGCAGCGTAAAGACACCCTCTTCCTGTAGCCCGGGCAAAGGAGGGACAACCGGAGCGGCGCCGGTACTGAGGAGCAGACGATCCCATTCTTCGCTATAGACCTCCCCTGAGGTCAGATTTTTAACCGTCACCGTTTTATTAACCGGATCCACTGACGTCACTTCATGACAGATACGGACGTCTATGTTAAAGCGGGATTTAAAATCCTCCGGGGTTTTCAGAATCAGTGACTGCCTTAAAGGAATTTTTCCGCCTATATGATAAGGTAATCCACAGTTGGCGAAAGAGACATCGCTTCCCCGTTCAAACACAACAATACTGACATCCTCTGATAACCGACGAGCTCTGGCTGCAGCGGATGCCCCGCCGGCAACACCACCAACAATCACTATTTTCATTACATCCTCTCTGTTCACCCGGGGCAAAAATGCCTGCCAGATATAATCGTTTCCCCGGGCCGGCAGGACGCTGCAGACCTGACGAACACGATGGCAAAATTACGATACCGTCAGTATACTAAATTATATTATATAAAAACACATAGTATGAGAAATCAGCAATGCTCATGAATGAAGACACAAAACGTCAGACAGATATGAAGAATGCGGCCCTGAGAGCAGCAGATGTCTTACGGGGACTGGCCAACAGCGACCGGTTGCTGTTGATGTGTCAGTTAAGCCTGGGGGAAGCGAATGTGGCCGGGCTGGAAGCGGCGGTCGGTATCACTCAGCCGACCCTGTCCCAGCAGCTGGGTGTAATGCGCCGCCTGAAGCTGGTCGAGACCCGACGGGCAGGTAAAATGGTATATTACCGTATTGAGGATAACCGTATCATGACGTTGTTAAATACCTTATATGATCTCTACTGCCCGCAGGCAGGCACCGGTAAAGGAAGCCATAACAACGAATAATATGATCCTGCTTTCCCCGTAAACCGTTTTATCCGTGCATCATTAACCCTGTTCAGGCTGTGAAATGCCAGACCGGAACCTGCGATACCTTAACGGGAAAACAACAGTGGTCCGGATATACCAGCCGATGATGCCCGTCACGGACTGTATTTCTCGTTCACGCATTCACTGATTAACCCACTGATTCAATGGTGTTTAATACTGTGACGGTCAGAAAAAACAGCCACAGGAACACGGATGATTCTGCACTGTCAGTAATAGCCTGTGGCTGACAAACCGTTTTTTCTGCTGCCACGTGGTGACATTATTCAAGCAGGCTACGCAACATCCAGGCAGTTTTCTCATGTAACTGGATACGTTGTGTAAGCAGATCTGCTGTGGCTTCATCATTCGCATTATTAACGAGCGGGAACAGGGAGCGTGCAGTTTTAACCACGGTCTCCTGGCCCTGGACAAGATTTTCAATCATGTTTTTTGCTGCCGGAATATCCTTATCTTCATTAACCGCTGTTAAACGTGAAAATTCATGATATGTGCCGGGCGCGAAGCATCCGAGCGAGCGTATACGTTCAGCGATATCATCAACGGCAGTGGCCAGCTCATTGTATTGATTTTCAAACATTAAATGTAAGCTGTTAAACATGGGGCCAGTTACATTCCAGTGATAGTAATGTGTTTTTATATACAGGGTATAGGTGTCAGCAAGAAGCCGGGACAGGCCGTCTGCAATCTCCACCCGGGATGATTCAGCAATACCAATATCAATGATTTGTTTACTCATAACTACCTCTTACACGGTTTCAGTGGAATATACGATATGCGATTATTCTTTCCGGTCTGAGCAAAACACGCCTCAAATTTTTATAATAAGTTGGCATTATAAAAAAGCATTGCTTATCAATTTGTTGCAACGAACAGGTCACTATCAGTCAAAATAAAATCATTATTTGATTTCAATTTTGTCCCACTCCCTGCCTCTGTCATCACGATACTGTGATGCCATGGTGTCCGACTTATGCCCGAGAAGATGTTGAGCAAACTTATCGCTTATCTGCTTCTCATAGAGTCTTGCAGACAAACTGCGCAACTCGTGAAAGGTAGGCGGATCCCCTTCGAAGGAAAGACCTGATGCTTTTCGTGCGCGCATAAAATACCTTGATACTGTGCCGGATGAAAGCGGTTCGCGACGAGTAGATGCAATTATGGTTTCTCCGCCAAGAATCTCTTTGCATTTATCAAGTGTTTCCTTCATTGATATTCCGAGAGCATCAACATGCAATACTGTTGGGATGGCAATTTTTACGCCTGTTTTGCTTTGCTCGACATAAAGATATCCATCTACGATATCAGACCACTTCATTTCGCATAAATCACCAACTCGTTGCCCGGTAACAACAGCCAGTTCCATTGCAAGTCTGAGCCAACATGGTGATGATTCTGCTGCTTGATAAATTTTCAGGTATTCGTCAGCCGTAAGTCTTGATCTCCTTACCTCTGATTTTGCTGCGCGAGTGGCAGCGACAGGGTTTGTTGTTATATGGCCTTCAGCTATTGCCTCTCGGAATGCATCGCTCAGTGTTGATCTGATTAACTTGGCTGACGCCGCCTTGCCCTCGTCTATGTATCCATTGAGCATTGCCGCAATTTCTTTTGTGGTGATGTCTTCAAGTGGAGCATCAGGCAGACCCCTCCTTATTGCTTTAATTTTGCTCATGTAATTTATGAGTGTCTTCTGCTTGATTCCTCTGCTGGCCAGGATTTTTTCGTAGCGATCAAGCCATGAATGTAACGTAACGGAATTATCACTGTTGATTCTCGCTGTCAGAGGCTTGTGTTTGTGTCCTGAAAATAACTCAATGTTGGCCTGTATAGCTTCAGTGATTGCGATTCGCCTGTCTCTGCCTAATCCAAACTCTTTACCCGTCCTTGGGTCCCTGTAGCAGTAATATCCATTGTTTCTTATATAAAGGTTAGGGGGTAAATCCCGGCGCTCATGACTTCGCCTTCTTCCCATTTCTGATCCTCTTCAAAAGGCTACCTGTTACTGGTCGATTTAAGTCAACCTTTACCGCTGATTCGTGGAACAGATACTCTCTTCCATCCTTAACCGGAGGAGGGAATATCCTGCACTCGCGTACCCATCGACGAACTGTTTCAAGGCTTCTTGGGCGTCGCTGGCGTGCGTTCCACTCCTGAAGTGTCAAGTACATCGCAAAGTCTCCGCAATTACACGCAAGAAAAAACCGCCATCAGGCGGCTTGGTGTTCTTTCAGTTCTTCAATTCGAATATTGGTTACGTCTGCATGCGCTATCTGCGCCCATATCATCCAGTGGTTATAGCAGTCGTTGATGTCCTCTGCTTCGATAACTCTGTTGAATGGTTCTCCATTCCATTCACCTGTGACTCGGAAGTGCATTTATCATCTCCATAAAACAAAACTCGCCGTAGCGAGTTCAGATATAATTTCCACCAAAGGCAGTAGTTGCTTGATGCTAAGAATTATTCAATATCTATTCCTGTAATCTCTTTTATCTTTTTCCTTGCAAAGCCTTTTGCTAGTGATTTTGAAACACTCATAAGTGTACTAATTCCCTCATCCTTAAAGTTTGTTTTTATAGCTTGCCAGACATCCTTTTGACGTAAGTCAGCAATAAAATCATGCCCTCTTGCTGTCAACCTCAGTGGTACTTCGATCCAACTATATCCAACACCTTCCCCTAACGCTTTGGACAATATATGACCGAACCCAGGTTTTCCATCAACCCTGACTATTAATTCGTAGTCACATAATAATCGCATATGGAAAATAAAATCTTGGTCATATCTATTAAAGCCATTATCCTCTAGTTCACTAAGCATCGTGTCAGGGCCACGAGTTTTTTCGAATGCGATAAGTAGATCTTTTAGATATTGCTGGTCTAATTTCATTGCCGCCTCCGTGACATGTCACAGAGATTTATATCATTAATTTTGTTTCGTGCCAGCCTTTGGTCACCCAGCATTGTGAGTCACCATTACACGGGCATGAATTAACAGGAACTCTCTCGCCGCACTTACCGCACCGTTTTCTGCTGATCGATTTTATACGCCAGCGCACACGTGCATCATCCTGGCGGCTCAGTAACGCGATGTACTCACCAAACTCGCAAGGCGCACGCCTGAAGCGACGCGTGGCACAGTTACGCTCCAGCATTTCAATTTCCTGAGCATCAAGTACAAGCTCCAGCTTACGCATACCGGATGATGCTTGCTTGGCTCTCTGATCGGCTTTGTGCTCTGTTGCTGATTTAGCCATTCTGCTTTTCCTGCATCAGGAGAAAGACAATCATGGCGGCGCGGATACTTCCGGTATCTTTTTACGCGATATTCCCCTTCAATGGCACATACAAGAAGAGAGCCATCAACAGGAGTGATTGAGGAATCGACAACCAGCAACGCTTAATTATCTATAGTGTCGTATTTGCTTCATAAAATATGGCGAATAACACAAAGCCCGCAGCAGCTCATTGTGCGGGCTTTTCTTATACCTACTTCCTAGAGATAATTCTATGGAGGCATTAAATCAATACTGTCATTGGTAATATCATATTATCTAAAAGTCTTTCCACTTTTAACATCTAGGTATATTCTGTTCGACAACGTCATTCCTCCGCAATATGTGAAATAGATGTTTTCACCCTTATTGCTTGATGCCATCCACCCTCCGATTTCCTTAAAATCGCTTTCCGTGCAGACCCCTTCATTTATTAACTTCCTAGCTGCCGAAGAAAACTCTTTTTTGTATATACGGTAGTCATCAGATCCTTTGATTAAAGTATCATCTCCGCTCGCATTTTCAGCAGGATCTGATGGCCTTTCACTGCTAAGATCACTAAATTTAACCCATTCTGAAAACTTGCCATTAACGATTCCATTTTTTCTTGTGCAGGATTTATTACCTTCTTTAATATATTCGCTTTCCCCTCCAACACATGAGGCTGAATATGGCTCAGTTATACGAACCCATTCACCTTTTTTTTCTAGAAAATCTACGCCTTCCCTGAAAAATAGTTTCCCAGCCACTCCACATTTACTTGAAGGGCAGGTATGTCTTTCCGTTCGATCAACAACAACCCATAGTTTTGATTCATTTTTTGCCATTGCCGATGGTATTTGAGATGAGACAATTAACGTAAGCCCTAAAATTAGTATTGATTTTTTCATTGTAATTTCCTTTTACTTTTTACAAAGCGTTTAATCATGGCTGATTATCTCTAAGTGTAGTAACAGCCTTGTGCGAAACATGTTACCAAATCGCCATTTCAGTGTATCCGCAGTTAGGCTGCCACTTCAAGGATTCCTAATTACATGGTACGTAAGCGTAAAATCCCGTTGGTTGGCGGGTAATAACTCTGATCAAATCTCCCTTGTCTTTTGCTCTTACGTATGCAGCTCTTGTGTATTCAACCCAGGCCTCCAGTTCAGCAATACGCTTACTTCCATCCGAGATAACACCTTCTACTCACGCTGCTCGTTGAGTTTTGATTTTTGCTGTCTCCAGCTCAACACGCAGTTTCCCCACCGTTAGCGCAATATCCTCGTTCTCCTGGTCGCGGCGTTTGATGTATTGCTGGTTTCTTTCCCGTTCATCCAGCAGTGTCAGCACAATCGATGGTGTTACCAGCTCATGGAAAAGGTCCGCGTCAAATCCCCAGTTGTCAGGCATTGCCTGCTCTGCCGCTTCACGCAGTGCCTGAGAGTGAATTACGCTCACTTCGAACCTCTCTGTTTACTGATAAGCTCCAGATCTTCCTGGCAACTTGCACAAGTCCGACAACCCTGAACGGCCAGGCGTCTTAGCTCATCTATGGGATCGCCACACTCACAACAATGAGTGGCAGATACAGCCTGGTGGTTCAGGCGGCGCATTTTTATTGCTGTGTTGCGCTGTAATTCTTCAATTTCTGATGCTGAATCAATGATGTCTGCCATCTTCCATTAATCCCTGAATTGTTGGTTAATACGCTTGGGGGTAAATGCGAGCAATAAAAAAGGAGCCTGTAGCTCCCTGATAATTTTGCTTTTCATGTTCATCGTTCCTTAAAGACGCCGTTTAACATGCCGATTGCCAGGCTTAAATGAGTCGGTGTGAATCCCATCAGCGTTACCGTTTCGCGGTGCTTCTTCAGTACGCTACGGCAAATGTCATCGACGTTTTTATCCGGAAACTGCTGTCTGGCTTTTTTGATTTCAGAATTAGCCTGACGGGCAATGCTGCGAAGGGCGTTTTCTTGCTGAGGTGTCATTGAACAAGCCCCATGTCGGCAAGCATAAGCACACAGAATATGAAGCCCGCTGCCAGAAAAATGCATTCAGTGGTTGTCATACCTGGTCTCTCTCATCTGCTTCTGCTTTCGCCACCATCATTTCCAGCTTTTGTGAAAGGGATGCGGCTAACGTATGAAATTCTTCGTCTGTTTCTACTGGTATTGGCACAAACCTGACTCCAATTTGAGCGAGGCTATGTGCCATCTCGATACACGTTCTTAACTCAACAGGAGATGCTTTGTGCATACAGCCCCCCGTTTATTATTTATCTCCTCAGCCAGCCGCTGTGCTTTCAGGGGATTTCTGATAACAGAAAGGCCGGGAAATACCCAGCCTCGCTTTGTAACGGAGTAGACGAAAGTGATCGCACCTACCGGAAACAACGCGCGGCGCTCTTTACTCGTTCGTCTATAACGTGGGCGCAGGCAATTTCAGAACATCTACTCTTCTTCGCAAAATAAACCAGGGCGATATCAAGGGCGCATGTGACCAGCTACGTCGCTGGGCATACGCTGGCGGTAAGCAATGGAAAGGCCTGATGACTCGTCGTGAGATTGAGCGTGAGGTCTGTTTGTGGGGGCAACAATGAGCAGGGTAACCGCGATTATCTCCGCTCTGGTTATCTGCATCATCGTCTGCCTGTCATGGGCTGTTAATCATTACCGTGATAACGCCATTACCTACAAAGCCCAGCGCGACAAAAATGCCAGAGAACTGAAGCTGGCGAACGCGGCAATTACTGACATGCAGATGCGTCAGCGTGATGTTGCTGCGCTCGATGCAAAATACACGAAGGAGTTAGCTGATGCGAAAGCTGAAAATGATGCTCTGCGTGATGATGTTGCCGCTGGTCGTCGTCGGTTGCACATCAAAGCAGTCTGTCAGTCAGTGCGTGAAGCCACCACCGCCTCCGGCGTGGATAATGCAGCCTCCCCCCGACTGGCAGACACCGCTGAACGGGATTATTTCACCCTCCGGGAACGACTGGTAATGATGCAGGCCCAACTTGAAGGTGCTCAGCAATACATAACCGAGCAGTGTTTAAAGTAAAATCTTAACTACAATATGATTCATTTTGATGATTGTTTCATAAGGAACAGTGAAGTAAGATCTAAGAGGAGTTAAATTTTATACAGTATAATCATAATATTGCAGCAAGGTGGTTATAATTGAAAGAATATTTAGATATGAATACATCTCATGTAAGAGTTGTTACTCATATGTGTGGGTTCCTGGTTTGGCTCTATAGTCTTTCAATGTTGCCACCAATGGTTGTAGCATTGTTTTATAAAGAAAAAAGCCTGTTCGTTTTCTTTATAACTTTCGTTATATTTTTTTGCATTGGTGGCGGAGCGTGGTATACAACTAAGAAATCTGGCATTCAATTACGTACCCGTGATGGGTTTATTATAATTGTAATGTTTTGGATTTTGTTTTCTGTTATTAGTGCATTCCCTTTATGGATTGACTCAGAACTTAATTTAACGTTCATTGATGCTCTGTTTGAAGGGGTTTCTGGAATAACAACAACAGGAGCAACTGTAATTGATGATGTTAGTTCATTACCTCGGGCATATTTGTACTATCGGTCACAGTTAAATTTTATAGGTGGTTTAGGAGTTATTGTTCTGGCGGTTGCTGTATTGCCATTATTGGGTATTGGTGGTACAAAGCTTTATCAGTCAGAAATGCCGGGGCCATTTAAGGATGACAAACTCACTCCCCGCCTGGCCGATACGTCACGGACACTGTGGATAACTTATTCTTTATTAGGTATTGCTTGTATTGTCTGTTATAGACTTGCAGGAATGCCTTTGTTTGATGCTATTTGTCACGGGATTTCCACAGTTTCGCTTGGTGGTTTCTCAACTCATAGCGAGAGTATCGGATATTTTAATAACTATTTGGTTGAGCTGGTGGCTGGTTCTTTTTCCCTGCTATCGGCTTTCAACTTCACTCTTTGGTATATTGTTATTAGCAGGAAAACGATAAAACCTTTAATCAGAGATATTGAACTTCGTTTCTTTCTGTTAATAGCCTTAGGGGTGATCATTGTTACCTCTTTCCAGGTCTGGCATATAGGTATGTATGACTTGCATGGAAGTTTTATTCATTCGTTTTTTCTTGCCAGCTCCATGCTCACTGATAATGGTTTAGCTACGCAGGATTATGCAAACTGGCCCACGCACACGATAGTGTTTTTGCTGTCGTCAAGTTTCTTTGGGGGATGTATAGGTTCAACTTGTGGTGGAATTAAGTCACTTCGATTTCTTATACTTTTCAAACAAAGCAAACACGAGATAAATCAGCTTTCTCATCCCAGAGCGTTGTTGAGTGTAAATGTAGGAGGGAAGATAGTTACAGATCGTGTAATGAGGTCTGTATGGAGTTTCTTTTTTCTTTATACTCTCTTCACGGTGTTTTTTATACTGGTGTTAAATGGTATGGGATATGATTTTCTTACATCATTTGCAACAGTGGCTGCATGTATTAATAATATGGGATTAGGTTTTGGGGCTACTGCATCGTCATTCGGAGTGCTTAATGACATTGCAAAATATTTAATGTGCATAGCTATGATTCTTGGTCGCCTTGAAATTTATCCTGTTATTATATTGTTTTCAGGTTTTTTTTGGCGCTCCTAATATATGGCTGATTTATAATTGTGAGTTTAATATTATATTGACTCACTCATTGATCCAATACCTAACTTTACCAGCAACACCTCCGCCCCCAGTAGCACTGGCTGCTGGGGTGCGTTTTATTCATAAAGCAAGGCTGTATGAGCGAGAAATTAAAGATAGTCTATCGCCCATTACAAGAATTGTCACCGTATGCGCACAACGCCAGGACGCACAGTACTGAGCAGGTGGCACAACTGGTAGAAAGTATTAAGCAATTCGGCTGGACTAATCCGGTGCTGATTGACGAAAAGGGCGAAATTATTGCGGGTCACGGTCGTGTTATGGCGGCTGAAATGCTCAAAATGGATTCTGTTCCGGTCATTGTTCTGTCTGGCCTGACGGATGAGCAGAAAAAGGCGTACCGCCTGGCAGATAATCGCCTACCGATGAATGCTGGCTGGGATGAAGATCTGTTGCGGATGGAGCTGTCGGACCTAATCAATGCTGATTTTGATGTCTCCCTGACAGGCTTCGGCCCGACAGAAATTGATGAACTGTTGACGGATGTTTTGCCCGGTATCGGGCCTTAATTTTTACTCTGGTTTTTGTGGCCATTCAGGATTTGCCGTATCCACACGGCTGACCAGAACACTGTAGCGTTCCCATGCTTCCAGTCGTGTGCGTTCCTCGTCTGTTGCCATATTCAGCCTGACAGCGCGTTCCAGCGGTTGGATGACTGATTCAGCTTCGGAAAGCAATGCGGCCTTTTGTGATTCGGCCTGTTGTTGTTGCTCGTCTGCCGTATAAATCCGTTTAACCACAGCTCCGTCCCTAAACATCCACTTACTGGAATCATCAGCGCAGCGGTTGGCTGTAATATCTGGAACCTCAACGACGCTATAACCTTCAGGGTTAAGCGTGGAGGCATCTTTGGTGATGGCGACAATAATATTATTTGCATCGTAAACAATCTTTATTGTGTCTGGCTGAAAGTTTTTCACTTCCTCATACCAGTTTTTTCCGTCTTCGGACCATAACCAGATAACATCAAAATTCTTTGTTAGCTGATATTGTTCTTTTGTTTTTGGATTTCCAGACTTAATATTTTTTAAATGCTGCATAAATTACACCTGTACGACGTTATACCATGTGCCATTGATGTATTTTTGTATTGGTCTGAATACTGCCGGATCATCGCCATCAACTGCACCGATAATGCCAAGCCCCGTAATTGCATGACCTGATTTCTCATACATCACGCCTTTTTGCATAGTCTGAACAACACGTGTACCAAGTCGGACATCTCTCACATAACGTGAGTCAAAATTACCATAATTGCCGGGAATAACTTGCGCACCGCAAAGCCAGTTGCCATTGTTGTCCATGTACGCCTGACCATCGGTGCCATTGGCTGTCCTTGAGTTATTAATCATGTAGATGCCAAATTGCTTATTCCCCAGTCCACCAATTATAAATTTGCGATCAGCGTGGTCCTGACGAAGTAATGCCTGCGCACCATCGGTGGATACCGCATTGCGTCCCAAAATAACATTCTGGTCACGCATATGAATCCACATGCCGGTACTACTGTTAATTGCAAAACGGTTTGCAAATATATCCCCTGTAACATCAAGACCATGCCCCATGCTTATCCGACCAGTTCTGAGATTAAGCGTAAAGGGGCGTAGTGGCCCTATATCACCATTTTCTCCCTCATTCTCTCGTGTAGGGATGATATGCAGGCATTCTTCAGAACGACGAAAAATAGCACCAAAAGATGAATTAAATATCCTCAGTGCATTGACTGTCGATATTTTTACTTCACTGCTGAAAAGGGCTTTAACAAGGACAGACAAAGCATCCCATTTAAGAGTCATCAGGTCTTTTGTTGTGGTGCTCTGGCGGCTTCTCCATTTGAAATATTCATTGCCGTTGTCGCCTGTTTCAAACCACATGTATGAATCAGTGTCGCTGTCGGCATTATTTTTAAAACCAATCTTTGCCCAGTCAGTATTTCTAATCCAGGCAAGGATTGAGTCGTTTTCAAAAGTAAGCCCACCGGACAAGGTATCGCCATTCTTTTGCACGGCGTTCCTGGCCCTGTTTACCGTTTCCTGTAAACCGAGGTTTTAGATAATGGCGGTTTCTGGCCTGCATGGCATGATTTGTGCTTTTGGACGGGAGATTCAGCGTGCTGATTGGCTATGTAAGGGTATCAACAAATGACCAGAATACAGACCTGCAACGAAACGCTCTTGTTTGTGCAGGATGTGAACAAATATTTGAAGATAAATTAAGCGGGCACTGTTGCAAATAGTCGGTGGTGATAAACTTATCATCCCCTTTTGCTGATG
>OGSG01000311.1_pt1 | contig 13159 bp, 16 predicted proteins | sample 1573841 | NCBI WGS metagenome assembly OGSG01 (sample SAMN03295849, study PRJEB24534) | human gut metagenome | isolation source: fecal sample 2 from infant 7 | host: Homo sapiens | place: USA: Pittsburgh, PA | collected 2014-07
GCTTAAGTTACAGGATCCTGGATTCGGGACCAGACGGTACTCAGACGACGCTTACCAACAACCGGCACGCGACCAGCGAGGCGGATCTGATCCATCAGTTCCGGGCGAGTCAGGTTGAAGATGGAAATCAGCTGACGCTCTTCGCCCTCGGTAAGCCTCCTTCCGGGAACCGATCTCGTGCTGACCGTTGCCAGTAGGTCAGTTACTCCTGAGCGTTACCATGAAGCACTGTGCCGGTTTGAGCCGCCGCTGCCGCTGTCCGGTTTTAACTATGAGCAGGCCTGGCACAGCAGAAAAAACACCGACCCGGCACATCAGTGGCTACGTCATGAAATTATGAAAAGTTGCTCAGCGTTCAGGTCGGAAGCCGGGTAAAACACATCAGCAAAGTGAATGCCCGAGAAAATCATTTCGCTCTTCCTTGAGGCGTGATAGCAGATGCAGTTACTTTCTTCATTGATGTCCGCTTCTGGCACGAAGCGGACGTTACTGTTTTCAAGATCCTTTCTGCCGTCAGTTAGCCCAGTCTTCCAGAACCAGTCCAGGCACACGCTCAAACTCTCGCACGTTGTTCGTCACTAGTACGGCGCCGGCGGCGATAGCATGCCCGGCAATCGCCGTGTCGTTCGGACCGATTGGCGTCCCGGCCGCAGTCAGCGCAGCCTTAATCTCTGTGGTTGCGTCTACTGCGGCGCGGTCCCAGGCGAGGATTGCATCGAGGCGGGCGCAGAAAGCTTCGACAAGCAGGCCGTGCCGGGGAGATGCCTTCTTTCCGATCGCACCGAAACGCATCTCGGCATAGGTAATGGCCGAAACCACAATGCGGTGGTTGCGCAGTACTGCCTGTTCCAGCCGTTTGATGACAGCTTCCGGTTGCTCACGCATAATGAATGAGCAAATGTTGGTGTCCAACATATAGGTCTTGATCACAGGTCAAATCGTCCTTCATCGCTGACAACGTCCCCACGTTCGGCCATAAAGTCCGGATCGGCTTTTTCGAGTTGCCTGAACGAACCCCATGTTGGGCGAACGGGACGAAGAATGATGCTGTCACCTTCCCGGACGATCTCCAGTTCACTCACACCCTCAAAATCCAGGTCTCGGGGCAGACGGATAGCACGATTATTGCCGTTTTTAAATATCGATACGGTTCTCATAGTATTTCTCCTGATAGGTTAGCCTTAAAGCATATGCCAAGTATAGGCAGATGTTGGGCATATGTATAGATGTGACTACTTCGGAGTGATAGAAGTGCACATGCGGTGCATGCAAAAATGCTCTACATACATCAATTAATCTTTTCTTCACCTAAGATCTGAATAACCAGATTCGGATCTTGCTCAACTAACTGGTGCAGTACAGGTGATTGCAGAGTCAGGGAAATACATGGAGTAAGAAGCAGCTGAATGGATAATTTGGCTGTGGAAGGATTTATTTAGTTTTTGCAGGAAACAAAAAAGAGCCCATGTATTCCATGGACTCTTTCTGAGATGCCTCGATTATTCTGTCCAACTTTTGGGGGTCAGTACACCAACGAGGCCATCTGCATGCTTGAACAACATCAGGATAGCCTCTTACCCGCCGTAAGGCAAGGAGAAGAAGGCCATGAAACTGCCGCGAAGCACTCTGTTCTGGTGCGTATTAACCGTATGTTTAACGCTGTTGATATTCACATTTCTGACGCGTAATTCGCTCTGTGAATTACGACTGAAGGACGGGCAAAGGGAGTTCGCTGCATTTCTGGCTTACGAATCCGGTAAGTAGCAATCTGGAGGCGGGGGAAACCCCGCCTTTTCAGAGCAGATGTTGGATTGCATTGCCACGAGCGCCTTTATAAGGGGCTGTCAGTTCAGGCTGGCAGCCCTTTTTTCTGCATATAGGCCGGTAAAGCCCGTCGGCAGGCTCTGCAGGCAGGGGTTTATATAAAGCTGATAAAAATATTGACGCCATCAAAGTTCTAATGTTGCCTGCGGGCGTTTAGCGATTATTTGTACAGGCTACGCTGAAATATCAGTGTAAGATGAAGATAAACTAGTTATCATTAATCAGGTTCTTGGCTGGCGGGTCCCCGACAACAATAAGTAGATGTGAATCCTACAGTTAACAGTATGTAGGAAAATGTTATTGATGGCGGCTTATCAGTAAACCCTCATTCTTCGTTGAATTACCATGTGCCTTTTAAATTTTTGCAGCAGGCTGAATGGAACGCTAACCAGAAGGTTAACAAAACGACACTACTATTTGACGGTTGTATCCAATAATCGGGGGGCAGGTAAGTCATAATAATTTCTTTCGTGGTTAAATTTACACTTTTCTCACTTGATAGTCTTTTGCACTTAATGAAAAAATTAGTGGTTTTTGGTAAATCTCTAGGTTCTTTTGTTGTATTTCTTTTTACTACTTTTTATTGTTTCGATTAGATATTATCAATTTTCTGCTTTTCGTTGTGGAGTGCGTTCGCGGAAATTATATGTTTGGATCAAACAAACGAGCGGGACCGCCTGAAATCAGGGTGGTATTTGTCAAGCCAATAGAGCCTTCCATAAAAAACTCTAAGAAAACAACCTAATCAGAAAAGAAACGCCTTACAAACACGCAGGGGGCGCTTCAGATGCAGATGTTAATCATGTCAAAAATAATCTTTTGCACTAGCAAAAGATTATATCAGGCCGCTCTTTACCTAACCCTTAAAACATCACACCCCACGCAAGACGTCGCCTTGCAGATTAAATCTTTAATTTCAGCCATATACGATGAAAAAGTTTCGTCTGTCGGTAGGTTTAAGCTAAAACCATCACACAATCCGACACTAAAAGTTAACACGATCCTGATACCTGTTAGTGTCGATATGTCTCACCCCTATCACACAAAGGTAGATGACGAGGATTTTCATTGAGATGGTTGTCGCATGGTGTCACACTGTCGCACATCACAGAGCCGGATTGTACTACTGTATAAGATGCCTAAGTGTTGGATTGTGCGATGCTCGCGCCTGGCTCCAAAAAGAACTTACACAACCAGTTAGCTTTATGTAGTGTCGGTTTCGGCACCACCTTACCTGAGAAGAAAATATCGGACGACTTGGTATTTACCTTAAAGATAAAATTGAACAAGTAGAGTGTGATATTGTTGCTAAAGATATTCAGAACGGCGCCTCTCCGGGAGAGGTGAACATCTCAGCAACCTGCAATGAATTAATTCGCCTCGGCCTTCTTATTTATAAAAATCGCGAGAACGGAGAGGATAAGTTTGACCTGGAAGGCTACCGGCGTGACTTTCTAAGAAAAACAGCTGGCTCACGAGAGAGTGTGGTGCTCGTATCAACACTGGTCGCAGAAATGTATGTGAAGATGATGGGCTAGGAAGGGGAGGGAAGCCTTGAAGAGACGCTGGATTTATTGCTGAGCGGAATCAACACAGCAGAGGGTGAAGCAGAACAATATCAAAAAGTGGCGGCATTTTCTGTAAGGTCACGAATTTCCAAGCAGAAAAATTTTAAATTCGCGCTGGATAATGGTGGGCTGCTTGCCGCACTTATTATTGCTACGCATTCCTCGTTCGCCGGGTACTGATTTACTATCCTCACAGGATGCTACCGTGAGCGGGACATTTGGCCACGGCTCCTCGCTGGAAAAATACTTTTATTACGGTGAAATCATTATGGCCGCATTCACCTATACCGGTCGTTATGGCAAACCAGGAAGCGCTGCTGCATGATGCAGACACGCCGGCGTATGGCCCGGAAAAGGCAAAAGTGGCCGTCATTGAGTTCCTGGATTACCAGTGCCTCTACTGCTACAACATGGCCTGGGAAATCGAAAAGGTAATGAAAACGAACCCGGAAGTACGTTTCGTCTTTAAGGTGTTGACCATTTATGCCGGGAAATGGCCTTCATCGGAACAGGCGGCTCAGCGCGGCCTGGCAGTGTGGAAAGCGAAAGGTGAACAGGCTTACATGACGTATCACAACAAACTGTTCAACACCATGCACATGAACGGTGAACTCACCACAGAGGATATTGATAACGCAGCAATGGCCGCAGGCTTTGTGGCAAACAGCATACCGGATACTTATATTCATAAGAGAACCCTTATTTCAGCCCACTTATCCCGTGGATAACGGGGAAAACCAGAAGTAGCTCCCTGCGCTCCGCGCCGGGCACGGGACCGGTGCACAGCAGCAGGTTTAGTTACAACACACAAAACATTGAAGTAGCTTATGCCCCGGCGGCGCCATCGCCGTTCTGAAACCACGGCGCCACGTCCGGCCACGCTGAAACCCTCGCGCCGTACCTGAACGCAGGGAGCCCGCATCCACCCACTAAAAAGCCGCGCCCGCCCCGGGCCGGAGGCCCGGAACAGGAGCCGCTTTAGCGAATGTTGTAACTACGCCGCTAAGCGGCCCCTGACGGGCCCGCCAAGCCGGAGATACGGCCGGACTACGTCCGTCCCACTCCGAAGGCGCAGGGAGGCATTTACGTGGTTTTAAGGGGGTTCTGGCTTAGCAGGACGGGGGGTGGCTTGTGGCATATGGAAGAAAGCAGGGCCCGGCGGTTTGAAGGCAGCGCTATATGGAAGGTCTTTGAGCCGCCTTTTATGCCCTTTGGGCATGATTTCTCGTTGCGCACTGATCACCAGTCAACAGGGTCCGTTATGAGCGGAATTTAGCAATTCCACTCATAACTAATTAACATAGAATTATTATTTATGGACTACTTGAATATAAATGGGGCGCTTTATGATCTATGCCTGGATTGATGGTGAGAGACGTCAACCATTGGTTAAAGGGGAAAAGACAGTTTGTCGGGACTGCGGGGGTACGTTATCCGCAGTTTTACCCTCACAAAACATTTACCACTGGAGGCATAAAGCTGGAGACTGTGATACCTGGAGTGAACCTGAAGGCCCTTGGCATCTCGGTTGGAAGGAGTATTTCAATGAAGAGTGTCGAGAAGTTTCACTCAAGGACGAACTAACCAATGAATTTCATCGGGCAGATATACTATACGGGCAAGGTACAGGCGTTGAGACAGTCTTAGAGCTACAGCACTCTCCTATATCCGAAGAGGAACGAATTTCCCGTGAGACGTTTTATAGAAAAGGACGCCGCATGTTCTGGCTGGTGCATATTGATGCTTCGTCAACTTCATCAAATGCCTGGTATTTCCATCTTTCTCTTGATTTTAAAAGCCGTCATGTGAAGCATGATAATCACAGCTTCGGTATCATGCAGTGGTTTGGTCGTAGCACGCAGTTTATCGAGAAATGGAAGAGATCCAACGCCTATGTTTTCTTCGACTTTAAAGGGCATATTTTTTTTCTAGCCAATAAAAGATTGGCTGAAAAACTTAACAACGGCAATCCTCTTTTGAAAGGAGAGTATGCCCTTTGCTTGCTTACTCGTGAAGAGTTCATCGATGCAGTTAAACACTCAAAATCTTAGTGGCAATATGACCTTACCGGCTTCGACGGGTGCTCCGCTCTAAGTAAGAACCGTGCCCTTTCTGCCTCATTTCCGTTGGCATAAGCTCGCTGTGCATTCTAGGATCGCGCGCTACGCACCTCTCGTTCTCCATTTCCTGACCGTCACTTATACAGCCATTTACCAGATCTGACGGATGAGACCAGCATGTTTATGGTTAACGGAATTTCTTCTCCACGCCGGCGAGGGTAGTAAACATTGAGATCAACATCATCAGGATTAAGACCAAATTCTTTAAACAGCGTCACCAGTAACTCGGCCGTGTCTTCCGGGTCCAGATTCAGTGTCATGTTGAGAGAGGTTTCACCGGTAAGCTCAGGCGTTCTGCGTGTCAGCCAGCTTCGGCCACACCAGGGCTTTATCAGCTCATAAATGCGTTGTTCTGTTCGGTCTACCATAATTTGTCATCCCCGCGCGCTATTGAGTTATATACCGTGACGGTGTTGAACATAATCTCAGAAACATCTTTTGCCAGGATGACCCAGCCAACCACAGGAATGGCTCGCCCGACAAACGTGCCAATTTTACGGGTCATGTGCATTCTGAGAGTGAACGGAGGGAAACCGATAAGCGTAGGCAGCTTAATGCCCAACGGGAATTTGCGGGTGCCAAATACCCTGCGCGCTGCCTTTGAGGCCCGTGATGTTCCATCAAGCGCGTCGGCCGGTTTTGTCCGCGTTTTAATATCTCTCCTTCCGCTGACCACAGCCACTATCGCGCCGAAATCATCCACTCCCAGCTGTTCGGCAAACTGTTCACAAAAAATCATGAACAAAAGGCCGCTGGCCGTCAGATTGGATCTGCCTGCGTAAAAATATGTCCCGTTAAGCTCTTCTGTCGTGTCCATAAGAAGCGTCCCTGAGTAGATACGTTGTATGTTGTACACTTCGTACACATCCATAATATCCCTCTGTTTCCGGCCACCACATAATTCCCGAAGTATTTCAGATTATTCCCTGCAGTACTCTTCTGCTGGCTCTAACGCTGGCCTCAAGCAGCCACAGGCCATACAGAAGATACTTGCAGCTGCATGACGCAGAACCTGTCCGTCCGGCTGCTGTTCGCCTGGCTGGAGAGGCGCCGAAAGGAGCTTACAGGCTGTCAGCTTCAGTTTTTATCGATTCCTGTTCGCGTTCTGCTTCAGATAGGGGAAAGCTCGCGGCAATCAGCATCCTAATTTTCGACAGCCTTTCATCAGCACGGCGGAGGATGCGAGTCTGCAGGATAAAAAAGTACATGGCTGCAGCAAACAGCAGCATCTGGGTAATGCTGCCAACTTACTGATTTAGTGTATGATGGTGATTTTAAGGTGCTTGCGTGGCTTCCATTTCCATCAGATGTCCTTCCTGCTCCGCTACTGAAGGCGTGGTGCGTAACGGCAAAAGCACTGCCGGACATCAGCGCTATCTCTGCTCTCACTGCCGTAAAACATGGCAGCTACAGTTCACTTACACCGCCTCTCAGCCCGGTACGCACCAGAAAATCATTGATATGGCCATGAATGGCGTCGGATGTCGGCTAACCTTTGCCTGGGGCTGGCAGCATGTCTTCACGGTGATGGGGATTATCGGCTTTATTCTGACCGTTATCTGGGTTCGCTACGTTCATAACCCGAGCGAGCACCCGCTGATTTCCCAGCAGGAGCTGAAATACATCACCGACGGCGGTGCCATTATCGATATGGACACCAAATCGGCGGCGAAGAAATCCTCCGGCGGCTGGGCCTCCGTAAAACAAATGCTGACCAACCGCATGTTAATGGGCGTGTTGCTGGGGCAGTATTTTATTAACTCCATTACCTGGTTCTTCCTGACCTGGTTCCCGATTTATCTGGTTCAGCAACGCGGGATGTCGATCCTGAACGTCGGCTTTATCGCCTCTATTCCAGCTATTTGTGGCTTCGCGGGCGGTATTCTGGGAGGTGTGTGTTCAGACTGGCTGCTAAAAAAAGGGATGAGTATTACCGCCGCGCGCAAAATCCCTATCGTTTTCGGGATGCTGCTGGCAACGTCATTAATCCTGTGTAACTACATTGAAAGCCACGTGGTGGTAGTGTCGCTGATGGCGCTGGCTTTCTTCGGCAAGGGCTTCGGCGCGCTGGGCTGGACGGTGGTCTCCGATGTGGCTCCGAAAGAAGCGGCCGGCATGTGCGGCGGTCTCTTTAACGCGTTCGGCAACGTAGCCTCCATCGTGACGCCGCTGGTGATTGGTTATCTGGTTAAAGAGATGCATTCGTTCAATAGCGCCCTGATTTTCGTTGGCGCCTCAGCGATTGCTGCCATGCTCTGTTATCTACTGGTGGTGGGCAAAATCAGCCGAATGGAACTGAAGATGTAATGTCATTATGCCCGGTAAATTCTACTTACCGGGCATCCAGGCAACGTTACAAGAAAAGAAGGATTGTTCCAGTAGTTAACTGGCTTATCGTTGCATTCAGTGCGTCAATAGAAGATTTGCAACGCAGCGTCAACACTCATAGTGGACTGACCCCGAACCGATAGGCGGCCCTGCCCTTAGTTGTTTCACTGGCTGTTCGTTTGGTTCGACTCACTTGTCAGTTAATGGCTTCACTGTAATCTGACGACATGCTTTGTAGAAGAATGTCCGCTTTTCGCTCAAAGCAGCCCGTCAACTTATGCCCTGCTCAAAAAACAGGCTTAGCGTAGGATAATTTCCGTTTTCCAGGCGGCCCCCTGTAAGAGTCATTAAAAAAGACACCCACGCAAAGATTAAGACCTATTGCGTTGATCCCTGGGATGAATTCCAGAAAATATACGCCCCTACAACTTCATGTTATGAAGGGCCATATTGTCTTTATAGGGTAAACGGATACTGCAGCCCATAGACTGTGAACATTTCAGGCCAGACGTTCTGGTCCTGGGCAGAGCGCTCTTTTCAGATCTGGAGCCGCTGCTGCATCCGGATTTTCGTCACAGCTCTGACACCGTGTGGAACCTTGATATCCGTAAGCTTTCGAGGGCAATAATTCACATTGCAAAGGGATGGCCCGTGTCTCCTGGTCATCAGTGCATCCATGAAGCCGGTGGATTTTTCTGGGGGGAAGGCAATCACCGCTATGAAGTCCTGAAGCGATCAGGAAGCCCCTGTTTTTATTTTCTGGCTTTGCCGGATGATGTGGTCAGCATTGAGTCCCGACTGGCTGTTAAATGGACGGAGGGTTGCTCCGCGCCATAGTCGTGACGCCATAATCTGGCGCAACACTTTCTTATAAAGGTCTTAGTTAGATCTGTTGCAGAATGCGTCGACCAGTTGAGCATACGGAGCAGTTCTTGCGGAATCGCATGCGGTAACGATATCGGGATCAACAGCCACAGTTATAGCGACAGACCAGCTGCTCATGCCGTAGAGGCAAACGCGCCTGCGCTGCCACTAATGGAGATCATGTTATGTCCAATCCAGTAAATTTGCAGACCGACGTTGTCAGGCAGCATACGGTCCCCCGTTTTTTACTGAAGCACTTCAGTACGCCGGGAAAGGGGAAGCGCCTGCGTTTATACGCCTTTGATAAGGCTTCCGGGCGCGCTTATGCAACCACGCCGGATGATGCCACTGTAAGGAATACGTTCTACAACCTCGATAATCACCCGGATCGTCTGAGCCTTGAGCCTCTGCTGGGGATTTACGAGAACCATGCAGCGCCTGTGATTGCCGCACTGCTGGAGCACAGGGACATTCGCCGGCTGACTGAAGATGAGCGCTACAAGCTGGCCGTGTTTGTTGCCGTGCAGCGCGCTCGAACTTTCGGAGAAGAGCAACGTATCTCAGGCATGATTTCAGGGCTCGCTGCTAAGCTCGCTGCAATTGGCGCGACAAAGGAGCAAACAGAAGAAGCTCTGGGTTTACCGACCGGTGGCGAATCCAGAGAGATTTTTCTGCAGGCGCTTGTCCAGCAGGTGTCGCATATAGAGCACCTGCTGACCAAGGACTGGTATCTCCTGGAAACTGCACCAGAACATCCGTTCTACGTGTCAGACAATCCGGTGGTAATGAAGAACAGCAATGACTTCGGTCCATACGGTAATCTCGGTCTGGCCGTTCGCGGGATAGAGATTTACCTTCCCCTGTCATCGACGCTGATGCTGGCCATGTATTGCCCCTCCATCCGTGAACAGCTGGTTCGAAAAAAGCAGCAGCTTCACAATCTGCTTGCCAGAGCGCCGCATCTTATCCCGCGTCACATGCGCCCGTTTGAAATGCTCAGTCATCTCAACAGATTTACAGACTATCTTCTTATGCCGCTTACCCCGGAGCATGTCACGCACTATAACGCGCTGCAGGTGGAGTATGCAGAGCAGTACGTGTTCCGCAGTGAAAACGATTTTTCTCTGGTTGAGAGAATGCTGGCCGGTAGTGAACGCTACCGGACCGGCCCGCGGTTTACGTTTTAGTTCGAATTCCGGTCTCACCTGTGCCGGAGGCCGGAAAGTAACGGCGGGAGCTTCTGTTGCACAGAGGAGTTTTGTCGTGAAATACCCACGCCGAAAGCGGCGGTGGGCACAGGGCCACCGCCGTGAGATGAGGATGAATATCTGTTGACATTTACCCCCGGTTAATGTAGCTTGCTGCTCTTACTATCTTAGAGTAAACTTTCGGTGAATGGCTGCAACCATTTTACCGATACCCCATAGCAGCAAGCTCTTTACTGGCGTGAACCAGAGTGCCGAAATTCCAAATTTCAGCACAATGTAAGTCTTCAGCCAGGGCATTACAGCCCAGACCACCGCAGCAGTCAGTCCAACGTAAACCATCAGAAGCAGGACGCAGAGCCAGGCGCTCCAGAACTGTTTCTGGCCGATGTGCTCCCAGGCACTCACGGCAAGGTTTTTAGCGGTAGTGATAATCGCCAGAACAAAAGCGATTTCAGTCTGGAATGGGAATAAAACCGTTCCCTCGGTGTCTTTCAGAAAATCCATAGATCCTCCATTGGATGGTTTTTGTTAACACGGATGTGTCAGTTCTGGTCATGTTCATAACCTCTTTGTTTTGGTAAAAAGCACCCCGCGGCTCACGTATGTGAACGCTGTTGATGCCATACAAAATGTTGTCTACCCTGCTACTGCTATGATGTATCCATTAACTTCCTCCTCATTGCTAAACTGATTTTAAGCTCGTCACGGACGCTGCCCGAAAAAAAACAAAAAAATCCAGGCCGGAATGTTGATGACCATTCAGGTTAGTAGTAGTCGGATTTATTGGGGTGGAACTGGACGGAGCAATACTATGAGATGAGTTTATCAGCGAACCTGACAATTGTAAACACGAGATTGTCCACAAATATCACTATAGCATGATATTGCCAGATAATTTTTATCAAAAAGTGCTATCCGTCGTTTTGATGCACATTTATTTTCCTCCTCATCCGGGCAAATACATATCTGCTTTTTATATCCCCTAATCCTCAGAGTACCGATACAAACAGATGGGTGGCCACGCCCTGCCGGCGCCCGCTGAAAGGCCCTTCAATTGTTCCGGCTGACAGCCGGCATTTTCGTCCGGAACGGCAGAAGGCCGACTTGAGGGATTTGGACACCTCCCGCAGCGCGTCTTCCAGATCGGTGTTCAGGCTGAGTATCACCACTGTCCCGGCCGGGCGACGGGCGATCTCCGCGAAACTCTCCCCACCGGTAACATAACGGCTCTGTCGACCTTTCATTATGCCTCCTGATGATGCAGTTGTGGTTGTGCCCGTACACCCGGGTCCGTTACAGTAGATCTTGCACTACCGCTTCAATCAGCGCCTCAGCGACGGCTGGCAGCGGGGTCGGATTCTGATCTTCTTCCACGCCATTGCTGTAAAGATGAAGCTCACAAATCCCGTCCACAAAACGGAAGGCCTTATCCCAGCTGTCGGGAGTGGTGCTGATCATGGCGTCATAGCCCGGGTCAGTGGTAAAGCGACGTCCGTCAAGTTCCGGGAACGGGATGTTCCACGTCTGGGTAATGACACTTTCATCCAGTACCAGCAGCACCCGCCAGACACCGTAGCCGTAGTCATCCGGGCGGTAAATGCGCACGGTGATGTCATCCCTGGTCCAGCTGTAGCCGCAGACGGCATGCTGTTTCTTCAGGGCACGAATAACATCAATATCCCGGTAAAAGCGGTGTTTTTTCTCCATCAGCTGTGAGTAGAAAATCCTGTTCCAGGCACGGTCAATGGTTTCCCTGTCCCGGCCGGCGATCTCGGCAAACAGGGAAAAGGTCAGGGAGATCCCGCGCGGGATCTTTTTCCAGCCCTTAAGCACCTGGTCGGCACGTGCGTGCAGGAAGGGCGTGTTGGTCAGCACCACCCGGCGAAGCTCCTCTTCCGTCGAGATCCCGAGCAGCTTCTGGTATTCCTGGTTCCAGCGGGTGATGTAATGGCTCTGGTAGCGTTTCTCCATGACCTCGGCGCCCAGATAACTGGCCAGCTCGTCATCGAGAGAGGCGATGAGCGGGTTTTTCAGGGCGAAACTGTCGATGACGTCCCGGAAGCTGTCTTCCAGGAACTCACGCAGAAACGTCGCCTTTGGCTTACGGGCATAAGTTGCCAGATCGGTGATCACCCGGTCGATGTCGGCGGGAATGTTCCGCAGCGTGTACGTTACACTCTCTCCACCGTCGTTTGTCATGTCATGTTCTTTTTCACTCATTCCGTGTACCTTTTCATGTATGGATGCATTACTGCAATGCTCATACACTATCCTGTATTTGAAATCACTTAAATACTGCAAAGCATATGTTTTTAAAATTCGTATGCTTTGCTGTGTATTTCCTGTTCACCCCCTTTTCTGAGATCCGAAAAAAGACAAAGTCGGATCCTGTGATAATCCTTATGGGCTGATGCCAGAACAAGGAATGAAAGAAGGGCGCTATACTGATATACTGCATGTAAGAACAAATCTTACATCAGTTACAGGAGACCTCATGGCCCGGACGATGACAGTTGATGTTGGCGATGAACTGCGTGAATTTATTGATTCACTGGTCAAAGCCGGTGATTATCGCACCCAGAGCGAGGTAATGCGTGACGCTCTGCGACTACTGCGTGAGAAACAGGCTGAATCCCGTCTGCAGGCGTTGCGTGATCTGCTGGCTGAGGGGATCAGCAGCGGCGACGCAAAGCCATGGAACAAGGATGCTTTCCTGATGAAGGTTAAAGCCAGGGCGGCAAATGAAAGGGATTGAGCTGACACCAAAAGCAGAAGAAGATCTGGATATTATCTGGGACTACAGCTTCAGACAGTTTGGGGTGGCTCAGGCAGATGAGTATATTGGTCGGATAGCGGCGGTGTTTGACGTGCTGGCCACGCATAACATTGGAACGCAGCGCCCGGAGCTGGGAGAGGATATCTACTCGCAGCCGGTGGAGAAGCACATGATCTACTTCGTGTCATCGTATGCAGTGGTCACAATCATCCGTATTCTCAGTCAGTCTCAGGATATATCACGACACGAGCCCTGGAGATAACGAAAGCTAGGTAAAGAGATTATTAATCTCTTTAATATCAAATAGTTAGTTCGTATAATCTATCTTATGTTAAATTTAGTCCGTCGTTCATTTAGTTCATAACAGGCCGCAGACTACGATTAATCATACACAGACATAATCTTTCATTTGGTTTAAAAAAACGCTCCCGGACGGGAGCGTAAGCCAGTGACTTCGGCGTCAAATGAGGG
>OGSG01000314.1_pt1 | contig 13097 bp, 8 predicted proteins | sample 1573841 | NCBI WGS metagenome assembly OGSG01 (sample SAMN03295849, study PRJEB24534) | human gut metagenome | isolation source: fecal sample 2 from infant 7 | host: Homo sapiens | place: USA: Pittsburgh, PA | collected 2014-07
GCTGTTCTTCAGGCACAGCAGCTCCGCCACCAGCAGCCACGGGATCATCCCGCTGTCGCAGTAGGCGAAGTCGCGGAAGTAATGGTGCGCACTCATCTCCCCGCCGTAGATAGCGTCTTCCTGGCGCATCCGCTCCTTGATGAACGCATGCCCCGTCTTCGACATCACCGGCTGGCCGCCGCTGCGGGTCACGATGTCCACCGTGTTCCATGTCAGACGCGGGTCGTGGATGATTTTCGCCCCCGGCTGTTTCTGCAGGAACGCTTCCGCCAGCAGGCCGACAATGTAGTACCCCTCGATAAACGACGCCTCGTCATCGAACAGGAAGCAGCGGTCGAAGTCGCCGTCAAAGGCGATACCCATGTCCGCCTGATGCGCACGCACCGCGTCGGCGGTGTCCTGGCGGCACTCCGGCAGCAGCGGGTTCGGGATACCGTTCGGGAAATGGCCGTCCGGCTGGTGATGCACCTTGATAAAGGTCACCGGTGCCCCGGCCGCCGCGAAGCGTTTCTCCACTTCATCAATCACGTGCCCCGCCGCCCCGTTGCCGGAGTTCACCACCAGCTTCAGCGGACGGGTGAAGTTCGCCAGGTCCACGTAGCCCATCAGGTGGTCGACGTACTCCTTCAGCACCGAAATCTGGCGCAGGGTCCCGCGACGCGCCGGGTCCACCGGCGGAAACTGGTTCTCCTCCGCCAGGCGCTGGATATCCCGCAGGCCGGTGTCGCCGCTGATGGGCTTCGCGTTCTCGCGCACCAGCTTCATGCCGTTGTAGTTCATCGGGTTATGGCTCGCCGTCACCTCGATACCGCCGTCCACCCCGAGGTGGAAAGTGGCGAAGTAAATCTCTTCCGTGCCGCTCAGGCCGATATCCAGCACGTCGGTGCCGGCGTCCATCAGCCCGCGGGCCAGCGCCAGCTTCAGCGACTCGCTGGTGAGGCGCACATCGCCCCCCACCACTATCTTCCCGGGTTTCAGAAATTCGCCATAGGCGCGGCCGATACGGTAGGCGATGTCCTCGTTCAGCTCCTCGCCCAGTTCACCACGGATGTCATAAGCCTTAAAGCATGTTAACTGTGTCATTCTGCGTTTTGTCCCGAAAAAATTAGCAACGACCATACTGGTCTTTAATACGAATAATGTCGTCCTCGCCGAGGTACGACCCCGACTGGATCTCCAGCACTTCCAGCGGAATACGGCCCGGGTTTTCCAGGCTGTGCTCGGCGCCAATCGGAATAAAGGTGGACTGGTTCTCGGTCAGCAGGAACTGCTTGCCGTTCACCGTCACCTGGCCGGTGCCGGCGAGAATGACCCAGTGCTCGGCGCGGTGGTGGTGCATCTGCATCGAGAAGGCGCCGCCCGGTTTCACGGTGATTCGGTTGACGTTGAAGCGCGGGGTCTGGACCACCACGTCGCAGCGGCCCCAGGGACGGTAAATCTCGCGGTGACGCTTGTACTCGCTGCGCTGGTTCTGCTTGAGGAACTCGACCGCCTTCTTCACGTCCTGGGAACGCTCGCGGTTCATCACCAGCACGGCGTCCTTGGTGCTGACAATCACCAGATTCTCCACGCCGATGGCCGCCACCAGCTTCTCGTCGCTGTTGATGTAGCAGTTTTCGCTGTTGTGCACCCACGCGTCGCCGCTGAGGACGTTACCCTGCTCATCTTTCGGGCTGACCTCCCACAGGGCGGACCAGGAGCCGACGTCGCTCCAGTCGGCATCGAGACCGACCACCACCGCGTCGGCGGTTTTCTCCATCACCGCGTAGTCCACGGACTCGTCCGGGCACTCGCAGAAAATGTCATGCGGAATGCTGATGAAGTCGCTGCCGTTGTCGGCGGCATTGACCGCGGCCTGGCAGGCTTCGAGGATATCCGGGCGGAATTTGGCCAGCTCGGAGAGGTATTTTTTGGCGCGGAACATAAACATGCCGCTGTTCCAGTAGTACTCCCCGGAGGCGAGGTAGGCCTCGGCGCGCTCGCGGTCCGGCTTCTCCACGAAACGGGCCACCTGGTACGGAGTATGGGCGCTGTCGGTGAGGGCCACGCCGCGCTGGATGTAACCGTAGCCGGTTTCCGGGGCGTTCGGCACGATACCGAAGGTGACCAGATGGCCTTCATCGGCATACTGCTCGGCGACGCGGATGGCGTCGTGGAAGACCGGCTGGTTATTGATGATATGGTCGGCGGCGAGGACCAGCATCAGCGGGTCGTCGCCGTGGCGGGTGGCCTGGAGGGCCGCCAGGGCGATGGCCGGGGCGGTGTTGCGCCCGACCGGCTCTAGAATAATGTTGCTGGACAGCTTGTTGAGCTGGCGCAGCTGTTCGGCCACCAGGAAGCGGTGCTCTTCGTTACAGATGACCATCGGTTCATGGATTTCAAGGCCCGAGAGTCGGGTGATGGTTTCCTGCAGCATGGAGTTCTGCCCGTACAGCCGGAGGAACTGTTTCGGGTAAAGCTCGCGAGACATCGGCCAGAGACGACTGCCGGTACCACCAGCCATGATCACAGGAAGCAACATATTAATATCCTTTAATTAAAACCCTGTTATTAAACACCCAGATATATTCTGAGGCCAGAAGCAGCTTATTATAGGTGTACAAAAGTATAAATATGGCAAATTCTTAAAAGATAAGCATTTGGTTTATTAGAGCTGGATAAATAACGCAGGCGTGCAAATAAGATGACTTTGATCAGATTATTGTAGAATAACTAACAATAGATAACAGTCAGGCCAAATGGCCTGACTGTGGCATATAAAGATTATTCCAACCACTCGGTATGGAATACACCTTCTTTATCAGTACGCTTATAGGTGTGCGCACCAAAATAATCGCGCTGAGCCTGGATCAGGTTAGCTGGCAGAACTGCGGAACGGTAGCTGTCGTAGTAGGCAATTGCCGCTGAGAACGTCGGTACCGGAATACCATTCTGTACGGCATACGCCACGACATCACGCAGCGCCTGCTGATAGTCATCAGCGATCTGTTTGAAGTACGGTGCCAGCAGGAGGTTAGCAATGCCAGCGTTTTGCGCATAAGCATCGGTGATCTTCTGCAGGAACTGCGCACGAATGATACAGCCCGCGCGGAAAATCTTAGCGATCTCGCCGTAGTTCAGATCCCAGTTGTATTCATCAGAAGCAGCACGCAGCTGGGAGAAGCCCTGAGCATAGGAAACGATTTTACCGAGGTACAACGCGCGACGAACTTTTTCGATAAATTCCGCTTTATCACCGACCGGTTGAGCCTGCGGACCACTCAGCACTTTCGACGCGGCGACACGCTGGTCTTTAAGCGAAGAGATGTAACGAGCAAATACGGACTCCGTGATCAGAGAAAGAGGTTCGCCGAGATCCAGTGAGCTCTGGCTGGTCCACTTGCCGGTACCTTTGTTTGCCGCTTCATCAAGAATAACATCAACGAGGTATTTACCCTCTTCATCCTTCTTGGTGAAGATATCTTTGGTAATGTCGATCAGGTAGCTGCTCAGTTCACCTTCGTTCCATTCGGTAAAGGTTTGCGCCAGCTCTTCGTTAGAGAGCGCCAGACCGCCTTTCAGCAGCGCATAGGCTTCGGCAATCAGCTGCATGTCACCATACTCAATGCCGTTATGCACCATCTTCACATAATGGCCCGCACCGTCAGCACCGATATAGGTCACACACGGCTCGCCGTCTTCAGCCACCGCCGCAATCTGCTTCAGAATTGGTGCTACCAGTTCATAGGCTTCTTTCTGGCCACCAGGCATGATGGAAGGCCCTTTCAGAGCGCCCTCTTCGCCGCCGGAAACACCGGTACCGATAAAGTTAAAACCTTCGGCAGAGAGTTCACGGTTACGACGGATGGTGTCCTGGAAGAAGGTGTTGCCGCCATCAATGATGATGTCGCCTTTATCAAGGTAAGGCTTCAGGGAATCAATGGCGCTGTCGGTGCCAGCCCCGGCCTTCACCATCAACAGGATACGACGTGGTGTCTCGAGGGATTCAACAAACTCTTGTACTGTGTAGTAAGGGACCAGTTTCTTGCCTGTGTTTTCGGCAATAACTTCTTCGGTCTTTTCACGGGAGCGGTTGAAAACGGAGACGGTATAACCACGGCTTTCGATGTTCAGCGCAAGGTTACGCCCCATCACAGCCATACCGACAACCCCGATCTGTTGCTTGGACATTACTTACTCCTGTCTGGTGTGGTCACTGCGACACGTTCGCAGCTTAAATGTGATGATAATGTTAGCCCAAAGTACAAAGAGCTCATAGTGAAAATTTGTTAACTAGCACAAGAAATAAATTTTGGACTATAAATGCACAAACCTTGTCTTAAGGAGCATCTAATCAATAAGCAGATTTGTTAATAAATCCTTTAAAGACAGTAAGGAATATTATTTTTAGATCTAACCAAATGCTCCAACCTCTGATATATAACAAATCATATTCGATTCGTTTTTCCATTTTTTCCAAAGTATCTGTTTCACCACGCCAACCATTAATTTGTGCTAAGCCCGTGATACCTGGCTTAACCTTATGACGAAGCATATATCCCTGAATTAAGGACCGATATTGCTCGTTATGAGAAACTGCATGCGGTCGAGGTCCTACAACGGACATCTGACCAAAAAGTACGTTAAAGAACTGCGGAAGTTCGTCTAAGGAAGTACTGCGTAAAAACTTGCCAACTTTAGTCACGCGGATATCATTTTTTGTAGCCTGAATAACTTTATCGTCGTTTTCCATTACAGTCATCGAGCGAAATTTCCATACTTTTATAGGTTTTCCATCCATTCCATAACGCACCTGGCGGAAAATAACCGGCCCTTTCGAGGTAGTTTTAACTGCAGTAGCAATAACCAGAAGAATTGGTGATATCAGAATAAGAATCAATGATGATACAATGATATCTTCAAGGCGCTTAAAAACCATGTTAATGCCATTCAGCGGGGAATCAAATAATGGAACAACCGGTACGCCATTTATTTCTTCCGTACGCGACTGCAGTATATTAAAAGTAAATACATCAGGTATATAAAGAACAGAACAAGTAGTATCTGTTAATTGTGAAACCATATTTTTTATAGCAACCTCATCTCTCATATGCATTGCAATGTAAATACGGTCAATAGTTCCTTTTCTTGCCTCATTTATTAAATCAGAAATTTTTCCAGCATAAAGTTCTAAATCATAAGTACCTGAAAAGGAGTCTTCATATATACCTTTAACCTCAAACCCTAACCAAGGCTGCTTTCTAAAAGTTTCCAGCAAACTGATTCCTGCTGGTAAAGACCCAGCAAAAGCAACTCTTCTTTTATTATAACCAATCCGTCTAAAAAATCCTGCTAATGCTCTGATCAAAGAACGAGTAACAACAAAGCCAGCACATACAGCCAAATACCAAAAAATAAATGTTCTAAATGTTAAATCAAAATCTGAAAATAACGTAACAAAACCGAGCGTTAGTAAAAAAGAAAGCGACCAATTTTTAAGTATTAAAATTAATTCAACAGAAAATTCCACGCCTCTCCATGAGCGATAAAAGTCTGTAATACCGCCGATCATTTGAAATACAACAAGTGCAACAAGTGCCATTAGTACATAGTGTAAATTAAAAAAATAGTCATTTATAAAACACGAAAAATAAATACCTAAAAATATTATCAGAATATCAGAAAAACGCTGAAGCATAGAAATTATGGAAGCATTTGCATTCGAGCGAAAGCGATGCTGAGATATTGTCATAATTCAATCACTCATTTATAAACAAGCATATCTGTCGATAAGTTTCATTAACGTAACAAACAAGAGATGAAAAACTCTTAGTGTTGCCATGATATATTTCTTTTGATAACCCTTGCTGGAACGCCAGCTATAAGACAATTTTTCTCAAGGAAAACACCATTAACGACTGAATGACTCGCAACAACGCAACCATCAGCGATAATACAACCTTTATTAATGGCAACATTGTTCCCTATAAGGCAATTTTCACCTATGGTAATTTTACCGTCTTTAGGTTTCTTATCATTATAGGAAACCAAATGAAAATCTTCATCCAGAAATTGGACCCTCCAAGAAACCATACTCCCTTTTCCAATGCTAATGCCAGAATAAGAAATAAGATCTGTTTCAGGCCCAATATAACAGTCGTTTAAAATAATCTTACTAGAGTCAGCAATGTCAACCCGAACACTTTTAGCTATAAACACATTTCCTGACACATGCATTTCACCGCGGTTATTTATATAACATATCGAATTATTATTTACGTGATTAACATTTGACAACCCGACAATTAAATTACTATTTTTGTGGAATTTTATATTTTTTATATTCTTTATTTTCACTTTCGGAGAAGTTAAAATGTTTTTTTTGTAGACCAATCGAAACATTAGCATCCTAAACAAAACACCAATGATGCTACATTCAGAAGATCGGCATCTATTTTTTAGTATACTAATGCGTTCAATAACTTTATTGAAAATCATATTGTAGCTCTTATGTTCTTAAGTTTAAGAAATGATATCCATTAATATAGTACTAAGTTTGACATCTACACTTTGCCCAAAACTTTTACAATAGAATTTAATTTTCCTAATATTATCCGGTAATTTTTCACCAAACCGTACCCATGACCAATCACTATAGTCAGGGGCAGAACAATTCCATTCTCGCGTAGTAATATTATTATCGAGAGAATCATAACACTCAAGAGTTAGTTTTAAGTCACCACTAACAATCTTCAACATCATTCCTCCCGACAGTATACCTGTCGATTTCACCAATACACTTTGTGATAAACTAGCGCCGTTTTTTGAAAATACAATGGTTTCAGAATCATTGGAAGAAATACGCGCCTGGAGTGAAACACCATCATTGAAATCCCAATATCTCAATCCATCCTTAAATCTTGAGTTCATCAACACAGAAGAATCATTTTTGTTTAAGGCTAAATATGACTTATTATTTAATGAGACTCTAACGTTTTCGAGATAAGACTTCCCATCACCGCCTACTAGTACTAGAGCATTTTCCGTGCCTTTTGATGGATTGTAGTTTTCAGTTGCCTGGAATCGTAAATTACGCACATATAAACCATTTTCATTGTCACTTATCACATAAAACAATGGCGTATTTATTATTTTAGGTGTCGGACTTATAAAAATAAAACTGTCAATAACTGAAGCAAAGCTATTTATTGAGTTAATACTAACAATTGTAAAATCTGTCGTTTTTCGCCCTGGGTTTTCCATGTGCGATTGGTTTATAAAGACATTTGCATCACCAAACAATTTAACCTCATGATTATCAAATGAACATTTTGAAAAGAACCAATCACCATAATGTAATTCAGTATAACTCCGATTATCAGCAAACATACAATTATCAAATACCATGCACTCTCCAGAATTCTTATTGCCGGGAGGAGCAATAATATTTCCCCATAAAAAATGGCAATCACAAAATTTTATGCGCCATGAATTATTATCAAAAGCTAGTGTAGTACGCCACCCCTGAATCGATACTGAATCAATCGTGAAGAGCGAACTATTTCTTTCATCCCCACCAATTTTTATTGCACAACTATCCAGTAAATTTTTAATTCCAGCGCCAATTATTGCAATACTCTTGATAGCGACTTTGACATTTTGAAATCGTTTAGAATAATCTTTCTGGCTCGAGAATAATCTTATTGCAAAATCTGCGTTAAAATCATTAAACCATTTTAATGTTGACAGATCCGACGAAAACCATGATGTTTTCGATACATCTATTTCATATGTTTTTTTAACCTGATAGATGTGCCCTGGAATGAATTTAAGAGGTAAGCATTCGTTGTGTGCCGCAATATTAGCCCGCGATATAGCATTTGAATCATCATTAATACCATCACCAATAGCACCAAACCAGCTGACATCAATAAAATCATCAATCTTTCTCTTCCATGTGCAATTTTTACCACGAATATAAATTACATTGTCAATTAGTTCATCTGCAATAACAGGTATACTTACAAAATATCCCGAATAAAAGAAAGAGTCATCCTGAGTAGCTTCTTGGCCACTAATAAAAACACACTCACCAATAAATAAAGATATGTATTGTTTAATACTTTCAATAGTATATCTCTTACTCTGAGGGGACTCGATGACATCCTTATTCGAGCTTGCATAGCTGGTAAGGACAGGGAATAGAGTTAGACTTGGAATTAATTTTTTTAAAAAATATCTTTTTGACATGAGTAATTTCATTACACCCCCCTGAATGATTTGGCAGCATATTTATCTCTTTAAGAGCAATTGACGAAATAAGCCTTTCATCTCAGCAAGTAACTTATTAGGGCTAATAAAAATAGTTAAGATATAAACGCCCCCACCTATTACTATTTTCAGGATAAAAAATGTTAATGAGATTTTATCAATATAAATATCACATACCAACAATAATAAAATCATAGGTAGTGTATGAACGAACGGAATAAAAAAACTATTTATATAGTCAACAATACAATTCCCTAGCACTGGCTTAAGTAAAAAGAAATAACTTAATAATGCATTAATTGCCTGGCAAATCAAAAAACCAATGGCCGCACCAACCATTCCATTCCAGATAGTAGAAAAATACAGAACAGGAATAAATATGATTATTTTTACAAAATTAAATCTAACACTTAACTCCATTTTAGCTTTTGCCATAAGCAATGAACCAATAGGGTTTGCTACCATACGCATTGCTCCGGCAATACAAAGAAGTTGGAGCGTAGGAACTATAAAAAGCCATTTCTCACCAAACACCAGATATACAAAATCTTTTGCAATAATGCATAAACCAAGCAATGCAGGGAAATTTATATAACTAATCACGTGTAGGAGTTTAAAGAAATTAATTCTCAGCCTTTCTTTATCATCTTGTATTTTTGATAATGCTGGAAATAAAACCCTGGTGATTATAGGGCTAATTTTAGATGGTGGATTGACTGCAACGTTAAATGATAAATTATACCCCCCAACATAAATAGCACCAAGAACTCTAGCGACTATCGGTGTTGTTATTGAGGAGTTGATATAATTTAATATACTATCAAGCGTAAGGTAAAATGAGAATAAAAGTTGTTTTTTAATCTCTCGTAATTTACTTCTCTTCCAAGTCGGATGATAATATTTCCGACCAACAAAACTTAATATTACAGTTCTCATTGAAACTGTAAGTAAATATCCAAAAACAGCACATGAGGCATTTTTAGTTATTATTCCAATGATGACTGTCAAACAAAACCCAGTAAGATAAGAAAAACTTTCAATTTTAGACAGAATATCAAATTCAAGTTCTTTTTGCATTAACGCTCGGTATTGCTGGCCATGAGGCATGATAATAAAAACAAGAGCAGTCAATTGTATAAGAAAGCTTAATCTATCCAGCCTCATCCATGAAGAAATCTCATATGACAAAATGATCGTCACAACAAATAAAAATACCCCCAAAAATATATTAACCCAATATAAAGCTGATAACTCATCTAACGTTATATTTTTTTTCTGAATAATGGCATTGGAGAGACCACAGTCCGCAAGCATATCAGTGAATAAAAAGACAACTGTCATTATTGACAAAACACCGAATTCAAATGGCTCCAGAATACGAGATAGTATTACCATTTGTAAAAAACCAAGCACAATAATTGTCAAAGATGATAACGCTGACCATTTCGTGCTTTTTATCGTTTTTAATTTTAAACTCATCTAGTAATACCTTAACTTTAGTTGATGTCATTTTCGGCCCGATTTTTTGATAAAATTATCAAAAATGCAATGCAAAACGGAGTAAAGTAACTACCTAAATGAGAAATAAAAAACATATTTGAAATAATTATAAAGAGCAATAGAAAATAAGAATTTCTTTCGGATTGCGCATCAAATTCTTTGAGTATTTTCTTAATGAAATATATAAATGGAATTAAGAAAAAGACCCCATAAATAATCAATAAATCTAATATTAGCGACTTGGTCCCAACAGTTTTATATTCTCCTGGAATTGTATATGTATATACTTCATCAAAATTCAAAAAAGGAAAATGGCTTTTAATGAAGTCTATTACCCCTGAAGTAAAATCGTAAATAGATGGCAAATAACCGAAGAATCCAACTCCTAACGGATTAAATAAAAAAATCTTCAGTCCGACTATGAACATCGTTCCCCTTGTTGCCACGGATGAATATGTGTCTATATCACTTGCAAGTGCATCTAGGAAATAATATTTGAATATAATATAAGATATTACTATTGAGCATAGCGACAGCAAAACCCTAAACATTAACTTTCCTTTAAGGGAAAAATAAAAGCAAATACATATCAAAAATGAAAGAGCAGCTCCTTTAGAGGTTGTCAATATAGCGATAACGATCGTTACAGTGACAAGGAAAAAAGTACTCCAGTTTAACAGTACGGCTAATAGAAGGATACTACATACAATCTGGTAGCCAAATACACTAGCTTCAAGAGAGAATCCTCTCAACCTCTCAGGGCTAATAAAATCGTTATATTGTATAATACTTTTGTTATTTATTATGGCAGGATCTAAATAATTGAGCAAAACAGAAAAAATAACAACAATAATAATTAAGGCGGCGCCAGCTCGAATATCTTTGATATTTTGTCGCAATGAATAGTAAAGCGCCAAAAAATAAAAAACATATAATAGAAAATATCTACTCCCTCTGTCAAGTATGAATATCGGGTCTAACTCTGGAAAATAAAAAACCCAGTAGAAATAGTACAAAAATGAAATCAATAAAACACCAAAGAAACAGAGCAATATGTTTTTATTGACCTTTAGTCCTTTTGACAAGATAGAAACAAATAGGCCTGGCAACAGAATTAAAGCCGAAGGAGAGGCTGTCATAATCCCCCCGATACTTTGCAGGCTAGTATTATCAAAAGGTATAAAAAGACAAAACAAGAAAAAAAACGGATTTCTAAAAAGCAATCTAATTATATTATGCATGTCAGTTCTCTTTGAAAATACTCGAGAAAACTTTCTTCGAATCATAATTTTCCTGTATAAATGAAAAGGCATTAAATGCTATTTCTTTCATACCTGATATATTTTTAGAATAATTAATTATGTGCTTTGCAAATAGCACTTCGTCATTGGCTATTACTAACTGTTCTCCATGATTAGTTCCAGTGCCCTCACTTCCAATGCTTGTACTAACGACAAACATAGTGTTTCTCATCGCATCTAGATTTTTTAATTTCACTCCAGCACCATTAAGCATTGGATTAATAAAAATGCAGTTTCCATCGTAGATCGCTTGGAGTTCTTCATCACTAGGACTAGTAATTAAATTTATAGCATTACCATCATATATACTTATAGCTTTTTTCAATTCTTCAGAAATCCCATTCTTAGCATTACCTGCTATAGTTAATTTTATATCAGGATTTTCCTTTATTACCATTGGATGAACTTTGTTAAGATACCAGATAAGTCCTTGCAAATTATTTGGCATGAATAAATTGCCCACAAAAAGCACATTGCAATTGTGCAAGTCGAATTTATCATATTTAAAAGGATGCATTACAGGGATATGACTTGGTAGCCATATCCCTTTGGACTCTTTATCACATTCATCTTTAGATATAAACAAAAGTTTATCGAAAGATGAATTGATATCTTTTTTATTATATTTAAAGGCTAACATTTCATAAAAATAATAAATTTTTTTAAAGATAGATTTTTCATCATTAAACAGTGCCTTATAATATACAACCTCATCATTATGAACTCTAAGTAGCTTATTCTTTGCGTCTAAGGTGCTATTTTTAAGAATACTGTAGACATACTCAGATTCACACAAAACATAATCATATTTTTTATTTAATTTTATTTCTCTCAACCTAGAACGGGATTTTACTTGCAACGGAAGGAATTTCAACATATCATTAAAAGCACTTCTTATCATTCCAAGCCGTTGAGCATAGTAAACATTTTTACAAATTCGCTCCAAATATTGTTTACTGGCTTCGTCTATTTCCTCCTTATATGTAACGATCAAATCAACATCATGTCCTGTTGAGGATAATAACTCCAATCTCATTAATATATCTAATCGACCACCATGGTTGGCAGGATATGGGCAATCAGTTGAAACAACGATAATTTTAGCCACTTGCTTTAACCTTTATAAATTTTCAAATATTGTTCAGTAACATAATCAACGTTAAATATTTTCTTTTCAGAATCATCTATCTCAACAGGAAATGGTATGCTATCTATATCTTGAATATCTTCTAAAAAATAAATGTTTGGCAAAATTCTAGATAATTCAGTTATACCACCGACTCGATTAGTTAGAACTACTTTCCCCGCGAAAATCGCTTCTACAACTACACGACCGAAAGGCTCTTGCCATTTTATAGGTAATACTATTATATCGACTTTTTGCATAAAATCATCGACAGGACAATAGCCTAATAATTCAACATTTGAGTCAAGTGCTAACTGCTTCAAAGAAGCGCTATTTTTGTCAAACTCTCCTGCAGCAATAAACTTTTTTGTTTTATTTAACTGTGCCAACTTACAAAATTGGTCAAAGCCTTTTTCGTAAGTCAACCGCCCGATAAAGCCTAAACGTTTATCATTAGCGGCGGTAAGATCAAGAATAACATTAGATTTCACTGAATTATATATAGTGTATTTTTCTGTACTTTTAAAAAAACCGGCTTCAATGTGTTTATCTTTTATATAGTTGCTAATGCCTACATAAACATCGACATTTTTACCCAATATTTTTTTTGAAAGCGACCATAATGATACCGCAATCGATTTAACTGACATTTCTGAACCATTTTTATAAAGTTTGCAATTTGGATGGATCAGATAATAATCTCTTGAAGTATGAATAACTCTACACTTGTATTTTTTAGCTTTTTGCCATACAGCACATGATATTCCACTAAGATTATTAGTATGTACAATATCAGGCTTTACATCCATAATAATATTTTCGAATTCTTTGGCAATTTTAAAATTATATAGATCAATTAGATGCCATAAAATTTTACTTAACGGATTTCTTTTAGTTAAACTCAATCCCCAATATATGTT
>OGSG01000316.1_pt1 | contig 13041 bp, 12 predicted proteins | sample 1573841 | NCBI WGS metagenome assembly OGSG01 (sample SAMN03295849, study PRJEB24534) | human gut metagenome | isolation source: fecal sample 2 from infant 7 | host: Homo sapiens | place: USA: Pittsburgh, PA | collected 2014-07
TGCCAGAAAGCGTGCGTATTGCCTGAAAATCCAGCCAGCTACAGGGTCGTTCGCACGAAATCTTATTTATTCAACAAAGCCTCAGCCGAGTTATCCGGGCGCGGACTGGTTTAATGCCATTCAGGCGGAAATGCTGAACGTGCTGGCACTGGCCAATATCACACCCGATAAAACGCAGCTGGACCAGTTTGCTCAGGCCATCCGTATTTTCTCCTCGGACTATATGCTGCCGCCGGGTATTCCGTTTGCCTGGCCGGGGGCGACAGCGCCGACCGGCTTTATGCTGATGCTGGGTCAGAGCTTCGATAAAACCGCATATCCTCGCCTTGCCGTGGCGTATCCCTCCGGCGTTCTGCCGGACATGCGCGGCCAGACCATCAAGTTTTTGCCTGCCTCCGGGCGTGCGCTGCTGTCTTACGAAGCCGATGGCGTGAAGCTTCACGCCCACGGAGTGACAATCGACAGCACCGACCTCGGTACGAAACAGAGCAGCGACGATAACGAGCACTTTCACCAGGGCGGGATGGTGGCTCCGGGGGCCGTGTGGGATGATAATTATGTTGTCGGCTCCGACAACGACTCCCGCCGCACACGTAACAACACCAGTACCGCCCCGGCGCACCATCATACGGTTTATATCGGACCACATGGTCACACGGCCACGGTGGCCAGCACCGGCAATACCGAAAACACCGTCAAAAATATCGCTTTTAACGCCATCGTGAGGTTAGCGTAATGTCATTTGAATTTTCTCATAACCCGCAGGCCATCTGGCTTTATCAGTACGATGCCAATGGTGTTTATATTGGTTCCGTCTTTATGACGATCCCGGCGGGCACCGGTCTGCCCGTTAATACCACACATATTCCCTGTGAGCCGGATAAAGGCCAGACCGGTATATTTAAAAATGGTGCATGGGAATATGTGGACGATATTCGTGGGACCCGTTACTGGAATATTCACGGCACCGGTTTTGTTATTTCCACGCTGAGTGAATCCCTGCCTGAATGGGCCATCACCGTCGAGCCCCCTGTCGCTTATGCCGGTTACGTTCTGCTGTTCACTGATGGCCAGTGGACGCAGGTCGAAGATAAGACCGGCCATCTTTATTATGAGAGCAACGGCACGAAGCACGTCGTTTCTGACGCGTGGTTTACCCTGCCGGAGGGCTGCACGTTCGTGGCCCCGCCAGAGGACAAACCGACGTTCGTCACGCGCTGGAACGGCACAGAATGGATTTACCTCAAAGACCTGCGCGGCCAGCTGGCCTGGAATACCGAAACCCGCGAATCAACCACCATTCTGGAGGTCGGCCCCGTTCCTGAAGGCTACACCCTCAAAATGCCAGGTCAGTTTGATGAATGGGATGGTTCTGCATGGGTGAAAAATGAAGATGCCGAGCAGGCTTACATTATCGCTCAGGCTAACCGTCAGAAGGCTAAGCTGCTGTCTGCTGCATCCGAGCAGGTATCACTTCTTAGCTACGCCGCCAGCAGCGGTCAGGCCACCGACGATGAAGCCGCGCAGCTTGCCAGGTGGGAAGGGTACCGTCTCGCTGTGAGTCGTGTGGATACCACTGCAACTGATATTGTCTGGCCTGAGAAGCCGTAAGGAGCTGCTATGTATCATCTCGACAATACCAGCGGCGTCCCTGAGATGCCCGAGCCGAAAGACACGCAGACTATCTCGACGCGTTGGTTTGGGGAAAGTCAGGAGCAAGGCGGGATAAGCTGGCCGGGCGCTGACTGGTTTAATATTGTTCAGGCAGAGTTGTTGGCTATTCTGGAGCTGGCTGGCGTAAATCCAAACAAAAATGAATATAATCAGATAGCACTAGCCATAAATGATCTTTCAAATGCGCTAAAAAATAATTTGATTAAACCAGATGGACTGAAGTTTATAGGTCGATGTGCAAATATTGACATTCTTCGTCAGACCGAACCGACTACAGATAAACAAAAGATTGAGCTTATTGAGTACAGAGACGGTTACAAGTCAATAACCGGTTACTTCGAAAGCCGCTCCGTTGTGGATGAGGCTGAAGATGATGGTGGTGTAAACATTATTACCCGTGAGGGTAATTTGTGGCGTCGGATCTTTGGCAACGGAGTGAACGTGGCGTGGTGGGGAATTCCTGAAAACGGAGATGTTACCGCTGCGATTACACGATCTCTTGATTATGGTAAAACCCACAATGTTGGGGTAATCATCAGCCCAGGCAAGTATCTCTGTAAAACCCGCATCAGTGTTGATGTTGGATTCACATCGCTGGCTTGTCTTGAAGGATTTGCTGATATCAATTTTACTGATTCAGACGATGAAGATGCAGTCTGGTTGTACAGCTCAGCAGGTTATCCTGATGGAATGGAGCAAAATACCCTTAATGCGCTTGAGAGGATAATTTTTCGTGGAAGTCGGGTTCAGGGACGCAATGGCCTCAGGCTGGGTCATGAAATGTATGACTATAATGGCCAATCAAGCATTAACAAATGCACGTTTATAGATTTCGATAAGGTGGTTTACTGCACTCACAATACATGGCGTACAAAGTTCAGTAACTGTACTTTATCTTCTGGAGTATCGTTTTTGTTCCTTGCTCCTGCCGGTTTACGCAATTCTGGAGAGAGCATTACATTTATTGATACTCAGATTTCTGACGCAAAAAACGCGCCATTTGATGTTTCCTGCAAGAACTTTTCTTTAGGTTTCTATGGCTCGTCTGTGCTGAACACGCCGCTGCGGGTTTCTGGTGCAGGATCTACTGTTTCTATTGAAGGGATGGGGAATATTGAAAACCCTGGCAGAGAGTCGTTCCTGAAGTACGCTGAGGTTACTGGCGCAGGTTCCCGACTGATCATTTCCAAATCAACTATCGTTATCAATAAGTATTGGTTGCAGACATCACCGGTATTTTATGTTGGACAAAATTCATTCCTTATCTTTGATACTGTTAAGTTTCCAGGTAATCCGTACGTCTTTGAAACAAATTCTGAAGACGGAGTCCGTGCGTTTGTTAATGGTCCAGGTTTCGTAAACTCAGTGAATTGCACTGGTGACATAGTATCTGGAGCCGGAATGATACCTCTCCATCGGAGCTTATGCCCGTTCTTTAACTGGAATTTTGAGCGCGGCACTTTTGAAGGGTGGTCGCTGAATAATTCAGGGAGCGTTTCGCAAACGGCTGAGGTTTTAAACATAGCCGCTAAAACTGGGAATTATGGTTTAAAGCTCACATCTGTCGCCGGTCTGAATGTTTTTGCCACCCAGTCAACCAGGTCTCTTAGTGGTCGATATTTTACATTTTCCGTATGGGCTAAGGTGATAACGCCTTCGTCTTCCGGTGGGAATGCAGGCAATGCAACACTTACCTTTAAATCAGAGCAAGGTATACAACTAGATGGTTCATTCACAGCGAACATAAGTTCTGGTGCTACGGATTGGGCCGTTTACGGAGCGTATTTACAAGGCCGCGTTCCACCTTCTGCTGCATCAGTTGAAGTGTCTTTAAGGGCTTCGAATGGTGCTGTTCTCCATTTTGATTGCGTCTTGCTAAATTTTATTTAGGTGATTGATTATGAATGTTAAAGTTAATGTTTTTTACCGCACAGACCAACCTCTTCCTTTACTCAAAGAATATGACATTTCTGGATATGAATTTCTCGATTTTGACGACAAGATCGCTGCCATAGCCGATGCTACTTCTCTTGATCCAGAACTGCAGGGGAAAAAAGATTTAACATTTCAGCTCTTGAGTTAGTTGTGTTTAGTCGCTTTCGATTGAATGTGATTTTAAACTGGTATCAATTATTTTTTTATACTGGGAATTGTACGGTATCAATTATTTTTCAAATCGATATCAAAAGATTTCGCGCGCTATATTAACCGCCTCATTGTAATAGACGAAATCACGTTGTTTGACTTTGTCATATGCCCGGTGAATACGGCCGCCAAGCTCCGGTAGCAGCATGACCCGAAGGAAATCATTCTCCATCCACACTGCCTGATAATCGCGCATTTCGCGTTCGCCGGTCAGGGTATCAATCACGCCGTAGGGATAGACGCTGCCGGAAGATCCTTGATAAACACGTTTTTCCAGAAACATAGGGTTCGGATCTTCCGCTCCCGTCGTCCACGTTGGTAATGAAATGATTTCCTGCCAGACCTTAACCGAACCGTACATGATGCCTCCACTAAACAAAACGAAGTAAAAGTTACAATAACAGGAGTCTATATCGCCAATTCGCTGTTAAAATGCGCAATGCTCACGCAATATAGTTAAGGGAGTTAAGTGTATGCAGCGTACTGGCTTTAATAACGCCCGGGTCCGGCAGGCCAATAAGTCGATTTTTCTTTCCCATCTGTGGCGGGAAAAGCAGCTCAGTAAATCACAGCTCTCTCAACTCACCGGTCTCTCCATTCCGGCGGTGAGCAATATTCTGGCCGAGCTGCTTAGCGAGGGATTGATCGGTCACTCAACGGAACACTTGAGCAAACGGGGCGTGAACAGCGGCAGCTACCAGATCCCCGAGCACGGCGCCTGGACACTGTGCATGAATATCACCCCGACCAGCATTGAATATCAGCTTGCCGACGCCCGCCTGCTGGCAGTGGATGGCCATCAGCATTTGCCGGTCAACGCGCCCACTCCTCAGGCCCTGCTTGAGGCCATCGTTGAATGCTGGCGGCATATCCACCGCCGCTATCCGCAGCACAGCATCAATCTCGCCCTTGGCGTGCATGGACAGGTTGATCCGATTACCGGCGTTTCACAAACCATGCCCCAGGCACGCTGGAAAACACCGATCGAAATAAAGTATCTGCTTGAGGAGCGGCTTGGCGTGCAGGTTCGGGTGGATAACGACTGCGTGATGCTGGCGCTGGCGGAGAAGTGGCAGCATCAGGGTACACTGCAGGATTTTTGCGTGATCAACGTCGACTACGGTATCGGCTCGTCATTTGTGATTAACGATCATATTTATCGCGGCAGTCTGTACGGCAGCGGGCAGATTGGGCATACGATTGTTAATCCTGACGGCAAAGCCTGCGACTGCGGAAGATACGGTTGCCTCGAAACCGTCGCCTCTCTCAGCGCGCTGAAAAAACAGGCCCGAATGTGGCTCAAAACGCAGCCTGAAGCAACGCTCTCCCCCGAGCAGTTAACCACGGCGTCGCTCATTGAGGCCTGGAAAGAGGGAGATGTGCAAATTCGCGCATGGGTTGATAACGCTGCCAACGCGATTGGCTTAAGCCTCTATAATTTCCTGAATATATTAAATATTAATCAAATCTGGCTTTACGGGCGCAGCTGCGCCTTCGGTGAGCAGTGGCTGGAAAGTATCGTCAAACAAACGGGTTTCAACCCCTTTGACCACCGGGATACGCCGCGAGCGCACGCCACCCAAATTGGCTTTGGCCAGCTGACACGCGCCCAGCAGCTGATGGGGATAGGTTATCTGTACGTTGAGGAGCAATTGCAGACGCTGGTTTAGTCATAAACGAACGTGGCGGAGCGCAAATTTGTGTATTACGTTTAAATCACACGTCTCTCATAACGAGCTGATTATGAACACACTCCGCTATTTTGATTTTGGCGCTTCCCGCTCTCTGCTACTGCTTATCGCCCGCATCGCCGTGGTAGTTCTGTTTATTCTTTTTGGCTACCCCAAACTGCTGGGCTTTGACGGTACGGTGCAGTACATGGCCGCCTCCGGCGCGCCGATGCCGACCCTGGCGGCGATTATCGCCGTCATTATGGAAGTGCCTGCCGCGATTCTGATTGTGCTCGGCTTTTTCACCCGCCCGCTGGCGGTCATCTTTATTTTCTACACCCTGGGCACGGCGGTGATTGGCCATCACTACTGGGATATGACTGGCGATGCGGTATTGCCGAACCTGATTAACTTCTGGAAAAACGTCAGCATCGCCGGCGCTTTCCTGCTGCTGGCAATAACCGGCCCCGGGGCGATCTCCCTCGACCGCCGCTAATCTCCAGACGCAAAAAAGGCCGCATACGCGGCCTTTTTGATGTCAACGCTAACGCTTACGCATATACCGGGAAGCGGGCGCAGATATCCAGCACTTTACCTTTCACGCGCTCAATGACCGCGTCGTCATTGATATTGTCCAGCACGTCACACATCCAGCCAGCCAGCTCTTTGACTTCCGCTTCTTTAAAGCCGCGGCGAGTCACTGCCGGAGAACCGATACGGATACCGGAGGTTACGAACGGGCTCTTCGGATCGTTCGGCACGCTGTTTTTGTTGACGGTGATGTTGGCGCGGCCCAGAGCGGCGTCAGCTTCTTTACCGGTCAGGTTTTTATCCACCAGATCCAGCAGGAACAGGTGGTTCTCAGTACCGCCAGACACCACTTTGTAGCCGCGGTTCAGGAACACTTCCACCATCGCTTTAGCGTTTTTCGCAACCTGCTGCTGGTAAACTTTAAACTCTGGCTCCATCGCTTCTTTCAGCGCCACCGCTTTCGCCGCGATAACGTGCATCAGCGGGCCGCCCTGCGCGCTTGGGAACACGGCAGAGTTCAGTTTTTTGTACAGCTCTTCGCTACCGCCTTTCGCCAGAATCAGGCCGCCGCGCGGACCCGCCAGGGTTTTGTGGGTGGTGGTGGTCACAACGTGAGCATGCGGAACCGGGTTCGGGTACACGCCAGCGGCAATCAGGCCTGCCACGTGCGCCATATCGACGAACAGGTAAGCGCCGATGCTGTCAGCGATTTCACGCATTTTCGCCCAGTCAACGATACCGGAGTAAGCGGAGAAACCACCGATGATCATCTTCGGTTTGTGTTCCTGAGCCTGCTTCGCCATGTCGTCGTAGTCAATTTTACCGGACTCATCAATACCGTAAGGGATGATGTTGTACAGTTTGCCGGAGAAGTTAACCGGGGAGCCGTGAGTCAGGTGGCCGCCCTGCGCCAGGTTCATACCCAGAACGGTATCGCCCGGCTGCAGCAGCGCGGTGTAGACCGCGAAGTTAGCCTGAGAGCCAGAGTGCGGCTGGACGTTTGCATAGTCAGCGCCAAAAAGTTCTTTCGCACGATCGATAGCCAGCTGCTCAACGATATCAACGTACTCGCAACCGCCGTAATAGCGTTTGCCCGGATAACCTTCAGCGTATTTGTTGGTCAGCTGAGACCCCTGCGCCTGCATCACGCGCGGGCTGGTGTAGTTTTCGGAGGCGATCAGTTCGATGTGCTCTTCCTGACGTACTTTTTCCTGCTCCATAGCCTGCCACAGTTCGGCATCATAATCGGCAATGTTCATTTCACGCTTTAACATCCGCATCTCCTGACTCAGCTAACAATAAAATTTCGGCCTAAAAAGGCGGTCCGATTGGACAACGGCCCACAGTATAACCGAATCATTCTGTGATAACAGGTCTTGACAAAGGATTTTACGCAAACGATTGGCTCCGCATGACACAAGGCTTTGAGCAATAACGCCTCTCTCAGTATCAACGGATTTCTTTTCAGGTTTGTGATGCAAATTCTTCATGTTGTAACTGGATCGGGGGAATGTGTTAAAGAACCATTTACAACGCAGGGTTATTTCTTTAAGATGCATTTAAAATGCATCATTAAGATAACACATAAGGAAGCACGCTATGCTTGACGCTCAAACCATCGCCACGGTGAAAGCCACCATTCCCCTGCTGGTAGAGACCGGCCCGAAATTAACCGCCCATTTCTACGATCGTATGTTCGCGCATAATCCGGAGCTCAAAGAGATCTTCAACATGAGCAACCAGCGCAACGGCGATCAGCGTGAAGCGTTATTCAACGCTATTGCCGCCTACGCCAGCAATATCGATAACCTGCCTGCCCTGCTGCCGGCGGTGGAAAAGATCGCCCAGAAACACACCAGCTTCCAGATCAAACCGGAGCAGTACAATATTGTTGGCAGCCATCTGCTGGCGACCCTCGATGAAATGTTCAGTCCGGGCCAGGAAGTGCTCGATGCCTGGGGTAAAGCCTACGGCGTGCTGGCGAACGTCTTTATCGGCCGTGAAGCCGAGATCTATCAGCAAAACGCCAGTAAAACCGGCGGCTGGGAAGGGACCCGCGCGTTTCGCATCGTGAAGAAAACCCCGCGCAGCCAGCTTATCACCAGCTTTGAGCTCGAACCGGTTGATGGCCAGCCGGTCGCCGATTACCAGCCTGGCCAGTACCTGGCCATCTGGCTGAAACCGGAAGGCTTCGAATATCAGGAAATCCGCCAGTATTCCCTGACCCGCAAAGCGGACGGCAAAGGCTACCGCATTGCGGTTAAACGCGAGGAAGGCGGTCAGGTTTCCAGCTGGCTGCATAACCATGCCAGCGAAGGCGATGTGGTCTATCTGGCCGCCCCGGCGGGAGATTTCTTCCTTAACGTTAAGCCGCAGACGCCGGTCACTCTGCTCTCCGGCGGCGTCGGGCAAACGCCGATGCTGGCGATGCTGGATGCGCTGGCGAAGAGCGGTCATCAGGGTCAGGTGAACTGGTTCCATGCGGCGGAAAATGGCGACGTTCACGCCTTTGCCGATGAAGTGAAGGCGCTCGGCGCGGCGCTGCCGGCGTTTACCTCTCACGTCTGGTATCGCACCCCGACTGAGGCCGACCGTCAGGCTGGACGTTTTGATAGCGAAGGTTTGATGGATTTAGCAGCAGTGGCGGACAATATTCGCGACCCGCAGATGCAGTATTATCTCTGCGGCCCGGTAGCGTTTATGCAGTTTGCAGCGAAGCAGCTGGTCGAATTAGGGATCAACAAAGACAACATTCATTACGAATGCTTCGGCCCGCATAAGGTGCTGTAAGCCCCGACGATGCGGGGATCTGTAGGCCGGGTAAGCACAGCGCCACCCGGCAATACTGCAGCGAGCGGCGAGCGTTAAATCGCCGCGTCGTCTTCTTCGCCGGTACGAATACGAATGACCCGCGCCACGTCGAAGACAAAGATTTTACCGTCGCCGATTTTACCGGTCTGTGCGGTACGGATGATGGTATCCACACAGGTATCGACGATATCGTCGGTCACCACAATTTCAATTTTTACTTTCGGCAGAAAATCGACCATATACTCGGCACCACGGTACAGTTCGGTGTGCCCTTTCTGGCGGCCAAAGCCTTTCACTTCCGTTACCGTCATCCCGGTGATGCCGACTTCGGCCAGCGCTTCACGCACGTCATCCAGTTTGAAAGGTTTAATAATCGCATCAATCTTTTTCATGGGGTTCCTGTCTTAATCGCGTAACCGGTTGCTTACCGTATCATAACTTGCGCTATAGTGCGGAGCTACTCTTTAAAGTCGTTGGCGTCGAGCTCATGGCGCGACAGCAGCTTATAGAATTCGGTGCGGTTGCGCCCTGCCATCCGCGCGGCGTGAGTGACGTTGCCCTTGGTAATTTGCAGCAGCTTGCGCAGGTAGTTCAGCTCAAATTGATTGCGCGCCTCCACGAAGGTCGGCAGCGCCGTGTTCTCGCCCTCCAGCGCTTGCTCAACCAGCGCGTCGCCGATCACTGGCGACGAAGTCAGGGCCACGCACTGCTCGATCACGTTCACCAGCTGGCGCACGTTGCCCGGCCACTTGGCGGCCATCAGCCGCTTCATTGCATCGCTGGAAAATGCACGCACGAACGGCTTATGGCGATCGGCGGACTGACGCAGCAGATGGTTGGCCAACAGCGGAATATCTTCCGTGCGTTCGGAGAGCGGCGGTATTTTCAGGTTCACTACGTTGAGGCGGTAGAACAGGTCTTCACGAAACTCGCCGCGGGCCATCGCCTTCGGCAGGTCGCGGTGGGTGGCGGAGATAATCCGCACGTTGATTTCGATATCGCGGTTGCTGCCCAGCGGGCGCACCTTGCGCTCCTGCAGGACGCGCAGCAGCTTCACCTGCAACGCAACCGGCATATCACCGATCTCGTCGAGAAACAGCGTACCACCCTCAGCGGCCTGGAATAATCCTTCACGGTTACTGACCGCGCCGGTAAAAGCGCCCCGCGCATGGCCAAACAGTTCGGATTCGAGCAGCTGTTCCGGCAGCGCGCCGCAGTTGATCGCCACGAACGGCTTATCATGACGCGGGCTGGCGTTGTGGATCGCCTGGGCGACGATCTCCTTCCCGGTCCCGCTCTGGCCATTAATCAGTACGCTGACATCCGATTGCGCCACCATCCCGGCCTGCTCAAGCAGGCGCAGCATCAGCGGGCTGCGGGTTACAATCGCCTGGCGCCAGGCTTCGTCGGTGGCCGGCGAGCGCTGCTCCAACGCCTCATCAATGGCTTTATATAAGGCATCTTTATCGACCGGCTTGGTCAGGAAGCTGAACACCCCCTGCTGGGTAGCCGCCACGGCGTCGGGAATCGAACCGTGAGCGGTGAGAATGATCACCGGCATGCCGGGGTGGCCCTTCTGGATCTCGCTAAACAGCTGCAGGCCGTCCATTTCATCCATCCGCAGATCGCTAATCACCAGATCCACTTTCTCACGCCCCAGCACGCGCAGCGCTTCCGGCCCGCTCTCGGCGGTGACCACGCTGTAGCCTTCGCTGACCAGGCGCATGCCCAGTAGCTTCAACAGTCCCGGATCGTCATCCACCAGCAGTAAACGCGCCGGTTTACGGATCGTCATGGATCACCTCCGGCACTTTTTCGCTGCCGAAATTGCCGCCCGGCTTGCGGCTGGAGAGCTGGCGTTCGATATCCGTCAGGTTCTCCAGCTTGCGGGTGGTCAGCTCCAGCTGCTCGCGCAGCGCCAGCTCCTGCTGCCGCAGTGTCTCCAGTTCGCTATCGCTGGACTGCTGAAGCTTAGCGTAACGGGCACGCTCTTCCACCAGCTGCAGCTGACGGGTCTGGCCGTCGCGCCAGAGCTGATACAGCGGGCGGACCTGAACGGCGATTTGCGGGCTGAAGGTATCGAGACGCGCCACCAGGTCGCGGCGCTCCTCAGGGGTAATTTTAGCATCAGCAAGCAGGATGCCGCGACGAAACGCGTCCTGCCAACTGTCGTCGGTATGGCGTTTCGCCTCCGCCCGCGCCTGCGCCGGCGCGAGGCGATCGGCACAGTCAATGCCCCGCAGCCAGTAGAGGGGATTTTTGTCGCTGGCATCGCTGCTGTGCGCCCAGATATCCGCGCAGTCTACCGCGACAAAATCGGCCACCTGATGCTGCGCCTGCCCGGGGGCGGCGGTACCTTCCGCGGTATGCGGTGAAAAGCCGGCGGAACACCCCGCCAGCGTAAGACAAGCAATGCCTGAAAGCAGCCATCCACTGAGGGAACGGCGCCAGGCCAGGAATTGGGACATAGTTCCCCGATATCGATTCATAAGTTGGATTATTCCGGCGCTGAGGGAAGCGTAATGCGAAAACAGACCTGCCCGGCGGGCGCATCAACTAAGCTGAGCTCCCCTTGCATCTGCCGGACGCAGTCGCGGGCGATACTCAACCCCAGCCCACTGCCCTTAACGGCCCCTTTACGCTGGTGACTCCCCTGGTAAAAAGGCTCGAATATCATGTTTTTTTCCGCGGCCGGGATCGGTTCGCCGCTGTTGGCGACATCAATACGCACCTGCTCTCCGTGCCGGTAGCTATGGATACGGATGTTACCGGATTCAGCGCCATAGTGCACCGCATTGGAGTAGAGATTATCCATTACGCTTATCAATAGCGCAGGCTCTGCCAGGCAACGCCGCGCCTGCAGCGTCAGTTCGGTATGCATCAGTTTAGCCCGCGCGGGCAGGCTGTGCGCCGCCACGACGTTTTCCACCAGTTCCACCAGATCCACCGCTTCGCGAGCCACCGGGCCGTCGGCCTGTTTTCGGTTATAGTCCAGCAGCTGTTCAATCAGCTTTTGCAGGTTACGGCTACTGCTGTCGAGGATCTCGACAATCTCCTGCTGCTCAGGGGTCAGGGGCCCCGCGACCCGGTCGGCCAACAGCTCGGTACCTTCACGCATACTGGCCAACGGGGTTTTCAGCTCATGCGACAGATGGCGAAGAAATTGATGCCGCTGCGACTCCAGCCACGCCAGGCGCTCGCTGAGCCAGATGATGCGCTTGCCCACCGATCGCAGCTCGCGCGGGCCGGTAAACAATGCGGCGTCGTCCAGCGACTTCCCTGCCCCCAGCTGATTGATCATTCTTTCGATGCCTTTCACCGGGCCGATAATCATGCGGGTGAAGAGTAGCACCAGCGCCAGGCTCAGCAGAAACAGCACCAGCGCCTGCCAGCCGAAAAACTGGCCGCGTTCGGCTATCTCCTGCTGCAGCTGTTGGCCACGAGAATAGACGACCGCCCGGGTCGCCTGCACCATATCGCTGTTATTACTGGCGAAAACTTCCAGTCTGGCGGCTGCCTGGGCATCGGGTCCGCTATTTTTACACTGCAGCTGCGCCAGATCGCTGACATCCTGACGCAGCGCCTGCCAGAGCTTCTCGTCCGGCAGCACGCCGGCGTGGGCGTCCAGCATCTGGCTGTAGCGCTGCCGCTGGTTTTGATAGACGCGCGCCAGCGTCGGATCGTCCAGCACGCAGTACTGGCGATAGCTGCGCTCCATCTCCAGTGCGGCATTGATCATCGCCTCGCTGCGTCGGGCGTCGACCAGGGTGGTACGGTTAATATGCGCCGCCTGGGCGCTAAGGGCGTTCAGGCTCTGCCAGGCCTGCCAGGCCAGCACCAGCAATGGCAGCAGGATCAGCACAAAAGAGAGCGTCACCAGCTGACGCAGCGAACGGGGGAAAAGAGAGAGTCGCTTCAAGGATGTTGTCTCAATCATTAGCTCTGGTCGATGCTAACTGAGGAGCGCGCCGGAGAAAAGCGCTACCGCTGGTTACTGCGCCGCAGAAACAACAAAGCCAGGCGCAAGGCCTGGCTTTGTTCAGGAATGAGGCGGTGCCTTACTCGACGTTTCGCCCGATGTCTGATAAAGCCAGGCTGTTATCAGGAGTTGGACGGCAGGCACCTGTTTGTGCGTCATTCGAAGTTTATGTAGCGCGTCCCGAAGGGGCTGACATAAGAAGGTGAATGAGCCACTGGTTAATATTATGCA
>OGSG01000327.1_pt1 | contig 12331 bp, 10 predicted proteins | sample 1573841 | NCBI WGS metagenome assembly OGSG01 (sample SAMN03295849, study PRJEB24534) | human gut metagenome | isolation source: fecal sample 2 from infant 7 | host: Homo sapiens | place: USA: Pittsburgh, PA | collected 2014-07
GAAGCTCTAGAAAAACTAAGTTTTCCTTCGGAAAACTACTACGACTGAAAGTCGCCATCTAAAACCACAGAACCTAATCTAATAAAATTCTAGTACTACTAGTACAAAAAAATAATTTAAAAAAGTAGTGAAAAAATATTAGTATGTAGGTGCCATTTCATCAAGGCACTAACGAAAGGTAAGTAAAACTATAAATTAGATAAAGTGCATGAAATAATTTGAGTTTTTTTTGTTTTAATTGTATTGATATAATATATTATGAAAAACAAGGAGGATATAGTGGGCAATAAAAAACAAGTAGCAGAAGATTTTATCGATAATACTTCAGGTAAATTAAAAAACGAAAGAAAACACCGTGCTGGAAGATTACAGAGAGTGTCATTAACGGAAAAGAGATTTCTTGATGATGCTGTTCATGCGGCTACTAAAGTTAAAGGGAAAAAATTAACATCAGAGGAACGTAGGAAAGTATTATGTATAGCGCGTGAACAGATCCGTTCTCAGCGTAGAGCAGAAGAAATAAAAAAAGAAAGAGACAAAGAACGTCATGCAGTAGTGTTTGAGTGGAAAAGACCAGAAACCTTCCGTCGTTAATCGAATATAATAATGGTGAGAAATATATGAAGAAAACCAAAACAAAAAACTTGAAGGAAAGTGAGTTTATAAGACATATTGAAAACAATTCTGTTGTCTCAACAACTCTATGCGAGAAATATGGAGTCTCAACTGAAACTATTGCCTATGCTTTATATGTTCATAGCAATAGTTACTTTCTTAAAAACGACTACGTTCTGGATGACATTCACTATGATATAGTTAAAAACAATTTAGTAATAATGAAACCCACGCTTAGACAATATTATAGAAGAACAAGGCAAGTAGATTATAACGGATATACTTTTTTATCAGGCATTAAAGAATATCAAGACTATTGCATTTTGTTGACGCTTTGCTGCTATCATTGGATAGCTGATGTATTTACTGTCTATAATCATAGTGAAAAAAGTCAATTTATCGTTGATATTGCCAATGATCTCCTGAAAAGGAGTGTAGAGCATTTTTCAGTAGAACATGAAAATGTTATTAACTGTTTTAATATCTTAAAAGAAAAGTTCCCATCGTATAAAAAGAATTAACAATCCAATTTTTCAAATATCCTCATTGACTAACATATATATAAGGAATATATATGTATCGTGGAACTATAAGAGGATAGAAAATGAGTGATATTTCAGATAAAGAAAAAACCAGAAATAAACCACGAATAAAAAAGACACTGGAACAGCAATTAGCATCTGCTCAGATGCGTTTAAATCGTTTGCAATATAAGTCTAAGAAAGAAGCTAAACAGATAGAAACACGTCAGAAAATAATTTTAGGGGCTGAAGTTGCCAAGGCTCTTGATTGTGATGTTTTTACGGTGGATAAGGATCTTGTTTTAGGTATGCTACTAGAGATACCTCACCTACATCCAGATGATAAAGAAAGATTTAAAAGAAGCGGAATGTTATTTCTGGCGAGCATGAAAGGAAGGAAAACTTGATACTGAATATAAACTATTTGACACTTATTTCAGAAAAAGTTCCAATAGATAATTATCGTTAACTTTCATTTAAAGATTTGACATTCTATATATGATGATATATCTATTTATCTAATAGCTCATAATCTTATATAATCAGATTCTTTCATCTATGAAATCATAAAAATATAATTTTAGGTTTATATATTTTACGTCCTGACAAATCTCTAGCTTAATTTTAATATGGCTGGGGATTTGTTTTTATCTGTATCTTGATTTTTGTTTGTTATTTGATAATTAATTAATACGTGAATATAAAATAGGACGATGAAAATGAAAATCAAAAAAGGATTCTCTTTATTAGAGTTGATTCTTGTATTAGGTGTTGGGACGATGGTGGCTTTTATGAAGTTTCAGGATATGAAAAATGAACAGGAAACGATTATGGCTAAGGCTGTTGGTCAACAAATGAAACAGATGGGAGAGGCGGTAAACCGATATATCAGCATCCGATATGATAAACTTTCAACGCTCGCATCCAGTAGTAGCCAAAGCAGTGATCCGGGACCAAGGATCTGTTCGACTAATGGTTGTGAAATTACATACCAGACATTAGTGAATGAAGGGCTGTTGCCTGCCAGCTATACCGGAATAAATGCGCAGAAATCTACTTATAAAATCCTGTTAAAACGCGATGGAACCACACCTAACTACGTTATCAACGGGCTGATAATAACAACGTTGCCGTGGTCCGAAGGAAACCGTGTTCGCTACGACCTGTTAGGCCAAGCCATGCAGGAAGCTGGTATTGACAGTGGAATGACAAAATCCGCTTCTGTTGTATCTGGATTCAGCGGTCAGTGGACTGAAAATCAAACCTACTATGCCGGGATAAAGTCTACAGGGTTGTTGGCCTACCGTGTCGGTTATGATAGTGCATTGTATTCAGTTTACTTGCGCCGTGATGGGACGCTTCCTATGACGGGAAATCTGAACTTGGGAGGGAATGACATCAATAATGCTAAAAACATAACAGCTTCTGGCGCAGGTTCTTTTGGTGGTAATGTAACGTCTGGAGGGAATGTAACAGCCGCTGCACAAGTAATAGCTCATAATGGTTATGGTCATGCATTAACTATTGGCGGTGATGCAGCAGGAAATGACTTCGATATTCGGGTTGGTCCCGGAGGCAAAAACTATCTTGGTGTTTTATCTTACGACAAGACACCAGTGACTTTAGCTGCCAATGGCATTTTGTTAGCCAGAGATCCTGTATCCAATAAAAACTATGTTTCACTGGATGGAACTACAGGTGATGTAAATGCTACAGGTACTGTAGGAACAGGCTCTGGTGGTAATGTAAATGCCTATATGAATAGTTCTGGCAATATCTATGCTGCTAATGATGCCAATGTAGGACATCAAATAAATACTCAATATGTTTGGGCTTCTGGTAACTTAAACTCTAACTATATCCATTCCAATGGCAATATAGATGCTAATGGTAGAATGAATGCTGGTGAGTTCGTGTATATTAACGGGCAAGCGAATTTAGGTGCTGGTTGCTCTCCAAACGGATTACAAGGTAGATCCAGTGATGGAAGCTTACTTTCTTGTGTTAATGGTCTTTGGTCGAATAGTTTCTCTGGTGAAATTTCCTCTAATAGCTTTAATTTGGGATTTAGTGGAACCATCAATCTTGGGGTTCAAAAATTTTGCGCGATAGGAGCTTATCGTTCTGATTCAGAAGATGACGGGCAATGTCAGGTATATAAGAGTGGGGCAAACTGGTATATAACAACATCTCAGCAGTCATACGTGGGATGCTCGGCTGTCTGCTTTAAATAGTCATCATAGATATATGCAACTTGTAGCTAGTATGCCAAATGGTAATGGTTGGCAAGCTTCTTGTGATACAGGAGAGAGGCAAAATGCGATAGAAAATGCTTGGGCTTTATGTATCTGAAAATATCTCTTTTATATCTATCCAAATAACTAAGGAGATATAAAGGAAATGAAAAAAGCAGTATTAATTAAATACAAAAAAAGCAAGAAAGACTTCTCGCTCTTAGAACTTTTGTTGGTTCTTGGGATTATATCTGCATTAGTGGTTGCGGCATTTATCGTTTACCCCAAAGTACAAGCTTCACAGCGTGCGCAGGCAGAAAGTAATAATATAGCCACTATTCAGGCTGGTGTTAAATCGTTATATACTTCAGCATCAAGTTTTACTGGTCTTTCAAACACGGTGGCAGTTCAGGCTAAGATTTTTCCAGATAATATGTTGAGTGGATCTGGGTCAGCAGTCAAGCCAATTAATGCCTTTAAAGGCGATGTTATATTGGGAGCTGCAGCAACTGGTCCATCAAAAGCACCCGGTTCTTCTTTTAACATTACTTATTCTAATCTGCCTGCAGCGGAATGTACCAAAATAGTAACTGCAGCAGCAGGAAATTTCTATGAGGTTGGCGTAGGAGTCGCGGCGAATGTGAAAGCAGCAGGTGATGTACTGGATGTGTCTAAAACTGCTACGCAGTGTTCAGCAGGTGGTAATAGTAATACTCTTATATTCACAGCTATTTGAGAAAACGCCGATATCCTTTGATTATAATATAATTCTTCTTCATGCTTGAATTACTTCAAAGAGAATAAAAAGGGCCATTCGGCCCTTTTCAATTTATATGCTGCTTAAAACTTCATTTATATTTGTAGAGCGAATATATCTTGCAGGGTTAATCATCTGATCTTTGAGTGAGCTAAAATGAGCATTGCCACAAGTTATTTTAGCATCTTCTTCATTACCAAGACCAATATGTTTACTCTTTGTCTCGACAACAAAGTAAATATTCTCCTCACCATTTTCTTCAATAACTAAGGCCCAGTCAGGATTGTAAGTCCCTAATGGTGTCGGGATTTTAAACCAACCGGGGAGCTTAACATAAAGCTTTACTTCATCCTGTTCTTCTAGTTCCAGAGCGAAACGGCTTTCGACCTCAGAATCTTTAGGAACATATTCGTAAACTGATTTAGACGAGGTTTCGAAAAGATTACGGGCATATCCTGTTAGCTCTTTATCGATAAAGAGACTTTGCGCATACACCTGACCTTTTAGTGGATAATATTTAATACCATCAACAATAGACAGGCGTTTGCAGTAGTTGATTCGGCCTATAGCTTCACTGATAAATTGTTGTGGATTTTTAGCAAACTCAGCGAGTCTTCCACTCTCTTTAAGAATGTTGCTTAAACTGCGTCTTGTTAGCCCTGTTTTTTCCTGTAGAACACCAAGAATATCTGGCAGCGGCTGTTCCGCAACATCAATTACAGAGCTTGTCGTCCCATTGGACTGAGCCTTAACATCAAGACCAGACTGACTTTGCTTGATTGTAGCTTTGCTGAAGCTGACCAGTGCTTTTGCTACAGGTTGCATTTCAGAAAGAGATTTCGTGCAGGATTTAATCAATTCATTTTCATCAAATGCCAGACGATACAATGTTTTTTGACTAATGCGCTGCCATAATGCTTCAAATTCCGGGCTGTTTAAGACCTCTTTCCGGTATTTGATTACTTTACGCTCATCAGCATTATTTATATTGAGTCGTCCTGCTGATTTACGCAGGATAGATTCAATTTGCTCCTGAAGGGTAAGGAACTTTTCGCTAACAGTAAAAGTGCCATCGAAAAGAGTCTCTTTCAGTGTTTTGGTGATTTTCCCGGTTTTTTCCAGATAACCTTCAGCATGTAGTTCAGACCATATCTCCTGTGAAGCGATGATACCTACAACTTGTGAGGAATCAGAGCATATCAGATGGGCAAACGCATCTTTTTCGACGATGCCAAAACGGATGCCTGTTTCGTTCTCAATTTCAGACTGTAAGCGCTCGGCGTAGGCTTGATAATTTTCACTGGCAACTACAGTCAGAATGTTAATGCTGTCATCCCGGACACGCTCACCATCTTGGTTAACACATAGGCGAAGCCCACGGCCTAATGTCTGACGGCGTTCGCGTTCACTCCCCATCTCACGAAGGCTACAGATCTGGAATACATTTGGATTATCCCAGCCTTCTTTCAAAGCAGAGTGTGAAAAAATAAACCTCACTGGATTCGAGAAACTCAAAAGCTTCTCTTTATTTTTCATGATGAGGTTATAACCACGTTCAGCATTTTCACGGCCTGTATTATTGCTTTCGCTTGTTTCAGCCCACGCACCTTTTTTATCAATGGAGAAATAACCATCATGAACGTCTTTCGCATGTTCTGGATGAGAAGGGAACAAATCTTTATATGCAGGGCTTTTAATGGCTTTGAGATATTCATCCTCAAAGATACGGGCATACTCACCCGGTTCACGCAGTCCTTCCTCATTGGTCTGGCGATAGAAATCAACCTTATTGATGAAAAATAGGGTAAGAACCTTGATTTGCTGGGTATTCAGGCGAATTTCTTTATCCAGATGTTCACGGATTGTACGTCTAATCATATGACGCTGGATGAGCATAGGGTCAATATCACCTACGACATCACCAACATTCATATAGTAGGTATCAGAAGGTGTTTCCAGTGTAAGATAACCCTCTTTGCCTGTTCTGATCTCGCTTACCCGGTAACCCTGATAAATATCACGTCCTGTTTCGTCATCAAGTGTCATACCGTCATATACGGTAATCTCTGAACGATTCACGTTCCCTTTCTTATCGGCTATATCAACAAGAACAGTACCGCTGATAACATTTTTCTTACTATTAATGCTGACCAGTTTCACATAAGGGCTGTTGCTTGCATTTTGAACTTCAAGCCCGGCAACCTCGATCTGTTTGACCAGTTTTTGGTTGTAAGCATCAATGGCATCGAGGCGATACACCATATGATGTTTATGCACATGCGTTGCTGAATAGCGTAAGGTGAACATAGGGTGCATAGCATCAAGTGCGGTTTTACCCGCACCGTTCAAGCCACCATCAACACTTTGCGGTTCATCGACAATAATAATTGGACGTGTAGCACGGATTAAATCAATGGGCTTATCCAGATCGTCCACAGTTGTTTTTTCACTGGACTGATAGAGCTTGTTAACATCTTTTTTGTTAATCGCACCCACAGTCATTACCATGATCTGCATAACAGAACTGGTTGCAAAATTTCGAACATCCGCAGGTTTTGCCGAATCATACAGATAGTATTCGTATGGAACTCCCGCATACAGGCTTTTGAAATGTTCTTCAGTGATTTGTAGTGTTTTATAAACGCCTTCCTTGATAGCAACGGAAGGAACAACAATAATAAATTTACTCATGCCGTAGCGTTTGTTCAACTCAAGCATGGTGCGAAGGTAAACATACGTTTTACCTGTCCCTGTTTCCATCTCAACAGTAAAATCATGACTGTCAAGGACAGGTGAAGGTGGAAGCTGGTTTTTTAACTGAACATTGTTCAGATTTTTAAGCAGTACATCATCTTCGGGTATTTGTGGGTTAACAGGCATTGAACCTGTTGCGCCTTCAAATGAGAGTGCACCCTGAGCTGGTGCGAGCACAGTCATTTCGCTTTCCCATTTCTCTTGCCCTTCAAACAAATCACAGACCGAAGTTATGGCGTTTTGCTGATAGGTAAGGTCAGATTCAAAATGTAGTTTCATCTCATTCCCTTACAGGCTGTGCAGGTTAGTCAGGCCATGCTGTTCCAGAATGGCGCAAAGATTTGTTTTAGCAACGTTATTTTCAAATGCGTCATCAAGGAAATAGCAGACAGTATCTTTGCCAGCCTTCAAGCTTTTATGCCAGTCAAGGATCCCCTTAGTCAGTCCTTCAACTGAAGAGGCTGGGATTTGACTGGCAAAGCAGGTAAACAATTTGCCACCGTCAACACATGAAACAGTTAATCCATCAAACTGACGGGTTTCAACGTTTACACTCAGATCAATACCACGCTTAAGCATCAGTTCAGTCAGCAAATCTTCTTCACTACGGCCTTCAAGGATTGGGCTTACATAAGCATCAAGCTGTTGTGAAAGTGTTTCGGCAGAGGCTTCCCACGGACGGATATTAGATGTATCGAGTTTGAAAACACGAAAACCAACGTCACCTTTCCACTCTGGATTGTCTTCACGAACCTTTTTACCAGCGCGGCGGAGGCGCTCTTTGGTTAATTCACAGATAGTTTTTGGTAGCCTTTCTTGGACACAAAAGTTATATGCCTGTTTTTGCTCCTGATTATCAAATGATAATTTTTCGGGTAACTGAACTAATATATATTTCAGCGAAGTGTTGTTTTCGGCATTGTACTTGTAAAGGCTATGGCCAAAGGAGCCTGAACCAGCAAAGAAATCCATGACAATTTCATTTTCTTTAACTCTAGAAATTTCAACGAGATATTTCAGAAGGTTTGTGGGCTTAGCAAAATCAAATGGTATGCCAAGTTCTTTTAATTCTTTAGAACTTTGTCTGTTCTCCCATTTATTTATTAAATTTCCCGGCACCATTCCTTTTTCTTGCTGATCTTTTAACCAAAGCTTGTTGTATATGTTATATTTTGCCTGCTTCCCTTCTTCATCTACAAGTGCTGATGTAGTGGTTTCTTTGAAAACAATATTCCCGAGGTTATATTCCTCTTTATATCTTGTGTACGTCCATTTCCATACACCATCACCTCGTTCAGGAGTGATCTGCACTCCTTCTTTCACACTGTTGGGGAAAGTGGAACCCGGAGGAATAACAAAACTACCATCTGGACATTCTATCCAGTAGCGTTGGTTAGCCCTTGCATCCAAGCTAGCTTTATAAAGCCTTTCTTCACCATAAATTTCACCATCGCGTATGCCGCCGCTCTGTGTTTTGTTATAATAAGTTGCAATTTGTTCTGCACCAATCTTTGCTCTGAAATGAGTCGCTCTGTTGATATTTTTTGCGTAAACTAAAATAAATTCAACATTTGGCGTGAAAAAATTCCCTTTTGCACCGCCAGTTTTCATTAGTCGTGATATAGTTGATATGAAGTTGTCTTCACCAAAAATATCATTACAGGTGATTTTCAGATTCTCTATTTCTGAGTCATCGATAGAAATAAAAATAACACCATCTTCACTAAGCAAGTTTCTCGCAAGCTTAAGACGAGGATACATCATGTTCAGCCAATCAGTATGATAACGTCCACTGGTTTCTGTATTTGTGCTTAAACGTGCTCCGTCTTCTGTCTGTCCAGTAATTTCAAGATAATTTTTCATATTATCTTGGAAGTTATCAGGATAGACAAAATCTTTACCGGTGTTGTAAGGAGGATCAATATATATAAGCTTAACTTTTCCAGCGTAACTTTTTTGAAGAAGTTTTAACACTTCAAGGTTATCGCCCTCGATCATGAGGTTCTTGGTATTATCCCAATCAACGCTTTCATCTTTGCATGGACGCAAGGTGCCACGGGAAGGCGTCAGAGCAAGCTGACGAGCCTGACGTTTACCATGCCAGTTCAGGCCATAGCGTTCTTCTTTGTCGTCTACATTTTCACCCAAAAGCTGCTTTAAAACCTCAAAATCAACACTGTCTTCATTAAAAGCTTCAGGAAACAATGATTTAAGTTTGGTGATGTTATCGGCAGTGATATTCATTGATTGCAGTTCGGGCATTTCAGGCGAAAGTTTGTTCATTGACCATTCCACGTATCTGTATCAGGTTACTGTGTGATGGGGGATATTTTACGGTAAATAGTGCATTTCATCAATGAACAGTGTGCTACAGATTTCTTTTTAAATCATTATGTTAATGCTTTTATTGAATGTTCTGTCCTCGTGTTAGTACAATTAGCTTTTCTGCGTCTACCAAACATTATCAGGATGTGATGATGGCTAAACTGAACAAGAAACAACTTTCTTTACTCAAGGAAATGCCTGCCGATCAACTCATGCAAATAATTTGTGATATTGCAGAGGATAATGGTCAGGCAAAATCCTTTCTTATTAATAAATATCTGTTAACTCCAGAAGAATCACTGAAAAAGGCTGAGGCTGAATACAAAAGGGTAATTAAAACAAAACGCTTTTATGATTATTATGAAGCAGCGGTTTTTTTTGAGGGGCTATACAGGAATGTCATATTTCCACTTGAAAAGACGGTATCAACGCTGCCTGAAAAAACCGAGGCGTTTTGCCATGATTTACTGCTCTCATTTGATAAAGTCAGCGAAATTGCTGATACATCAGATGGATCATGGATGGACTATTATAATGGTGCTGTCGAAATATGGTTAAAATCCATGTCCCTACAAAAAGACAAAAGCATTGATGTTATAGCGGATAAAATACTTTCCGTACTTAAAGGTGATGTGTATTTTAACTTTGATATTTTTGATAAGTATAAAAAAGAACTGGGATACAATGTTATTCGTGCTTTAAGGGAAGGTCTTCTTAAGACAGGTGATGTTAATGATGCTGTTGAGTTAAGTCTGTATATCAGGGATGTTGATTTCATCAGGCAATGCTTTGAGGAAAGAAAATTGAACCAGCCAGAATACATCATTAAGTTTGCTGCGTTGCTGGTTGATGAACTGTGCACTGAGGAAGCCATTCAGGTTCTCAATAAAATCAAAGAAGATAAATCAGTTGATCAGGCAGGGCTTCGTGATAAATGGACTGAGGTGTTGGCTCTGGCGTTGATTGAAGAAGGCGAGATTCAGCAGGCAAAAATAATTTGTATAGACGGATTTAAGAACAGGTGTGATATTATTTTTTATAATATCTATAATCGGGTAGAGAAAAATAATGACTCACTGGATTTGTTCTCTGGCATAGCAAAGAACAAAGGCTTTCCGTTTGTTATTCTTTTCTTGTCCGGGACAGATAGTTATGGAAAACTTGATTCTGAAGTCATGAATGCGAGTGAAAATGAAATCGCAGAGATGATGTCTTTATTACGCGGTTCTTTTGTTCGTACCTTATCGAGTGAGCTTTACAGGCATGGTTATGCATGTTCTGCAACTCTGCTCCGTAGAGTGCTGGCAGAGGACAGTATCAGTCGTTCTCAGAGTAAATACTACACCTATGCGGCATCTGATATGAAAAAAAGCATTGATTACAGTAAAGATATTACATGGACTGAAAAAATCCCTTCTACAGAAGAGTATTTAAAATCCCTGTTTATTGAGCACAAAAGAAAATACGCACTCTGGGAAATAATGCTGGAAAAAATCGCTGGTTTAGTGATAGAGAAAGATTCAGTATCATATTCAGCATAGACTGTAATTAAGCATGAAGTTGAAAAGGCCGCGAACGGCCTTTCCCTTTATTTATTTGAAGCAAACTCAAACGGCCTGACCATATGATTGCTGTTAGCATCAAGGAAATCGGCCCACCACTGAAGCATCAGGCGGCGTTGATCAAGGTGTTTAGCCTTGTGGGTATAAGCTGCCCGGACACTATTGCTTTCCTTATGGCTCATTTGAAGCTCTACAGCGTCTTCTGACCATAAACCAGACTCAATTAAGGCACTACAGGCCAGAGTGCGGAAACCGTGTCCACAGATGTCCTGCTTCGTGTTATATCCCATATTACGCAGGGCTTTGTTGATGGTGTTTTCACTCATGGGTTTAAACGAGTCATAACAGCCAGTAAAAATTAACCCATCATCCTGACCTTCTTCATAAGTCAGTTGTCGGATCTCTTTGAGTATCTTCATGGCCTGTTTACAAAGGGGAACGAAGTGCTTACGCTTCATTTTAGCCCCACGAGTTGAATGTTTGACGTTTTCAATCGCTTCACGCTGTTCGGGTATCACCCATAACTTACTTTTGAAATCAATTTCTGACCAGCGAGCGAAACGCAACTCACTGGAACGAATGAAAATCATCAGATTGAGCTGTATTGCCAGTATGGTTAACCTGCGGCCTTTGTATTCGGCAATTTTGTTCAGTAGTTGGGGTATTTCTTCCAGCTCCAGTGCAGGGCGGTGTTCAGTTTGTGGTTTCTGAACTGCCCCTTCCATATCATAGGCTGGGTTATGACGTATCAGCTTTTGCTGGACGGCATGACGCAGGATTGCCGTAATGTATTGTTGAATGCGCATGGCAACTTCAAGATAACCAAGTGCCTCCACTTTTTTCACCGGAACCAGCAGATCACCCGTATCCAGTTCGGCAACATCTTTGTCACCGATTACCGGGAAGACATAAGTTTCAAGGCGCTTCCATACGGCATCACCATAATCATCAGACCATTTTGTTTTCGTGGCGAACCACGCTTTGGCTACTGTTCTGAAGGAGCGTGTATTATCACGTTTGGCTTTAAGCTCTTTAGCCTCTGCCTGTTTCTTTGCATTAGGGTCAATACCCTGAGCCAGAAGCCTTCTGGCCTCGTCACGGCGTTGTCTTGCGTCAGAAAGAGAAACAGCAGGGTAAACACCGATAGAGAAAAGTTTTTGCTTTCCTTCGAAACGGTAGGCCATTTGCCAGTATTTCGAACCTTTAGGGGTAACACGAAGGAACATACCAAAGCCATCAGTCAGCTTGTATTCCTTCTCAAGGGGTTTTGCATTTTTTGCTTTGATATCAGTCAGTGACATGAAAACACCCCCTCATTTGTTGGTAAAAGGGAAATCGAACCAGCATTACCAGCATTTTTACCATCAAAATGATATGGCTTCGAGTGGTTTTTAATGAACGAGGGTGAACGACTGAGAGGGGATAACCAATTGATAGAAATGCAGAAAGCAGACGTTAGTGAACGTCTGCTTCCCTTAAATTGGCTCCTCTGACTGGACTCGAACCAGTGACATACGGATTAACAGTCCGCCGTTCTACCGACTGAACTACAGAGGAATCGTG
>OGSG01000339.1_pt1 | contig 11486 bp, 10 predicted proteins | sample 1573841 | NCBI WGS metagenome assembly OGSG01 (sample SAMN03295849, study PRJEB24534) | human gut metagenome | isolation source: fecal sample 2 from infant 7 | host: Homo sapiens | place: USA: Pittsburgh, PA | collected 2014-07
ATGAAAGCCTGTCCTCAGCATAGTACCGGGAAGGAGGGAGTGACCATCTCATTAAATATTCTCGTTTGCGGGATAAAAGTGACCTGACGCAATATTTGCGTTTTGATGCTTATTGATAATGTTGTCACAAAAAGTGAGGGTGACTGCATGGATAAATTACTTGAGCGTTTTTTACAGTACGTTTCGCTGGATACCCAATCTAAGCCGGGTGTTCGCCAGGTGCCGAGCACCGAAGGCCAGTGGAAGCTATTAAACCTGCTTAAAGAGCAGCTTGACGCCATGGGGCTGGTCAACGTCACGTTAAGCGAGAAAGGCACTGTGATGGGAACGCTGCCGGCGAATGTCGACGGGGATATCCCGGCGATTGGCTTTATCTCCCATGTCGACACCTCTCCGGATTTTAGCGGTAAACATGTGAACCCGCAGATTGTTGAAAACTACCGCGGCGGCGACATTGCGCTGGGCATTGGCGACGAAGTGCTCTCGCCCGTGATGTTCCCGGTGCTGCACCAGCTGCTCGGTCAGACGCTGATCACCGCCGATGGTAAAACGCTGCTGGGGGCGGATGACAAAGCGGGCATCGCGGAGATCATGACGGCGCTGGCGGTGCTGAAGGGCAACGATATTCCGCACGGCGATATCCGCGTGGCCTTTACGCCGGATGAAGAGGTCGGCAAGGGCGCGAAGCACTTCGACGTGGACGCATTCAACGCGCAGTGGGCCTATACCGTTGACGGTGGCGGCGTCGGTGAGCTGGAATATGAAAACTTCAATGCCGCGTCAGTCACCATCAAAATTGTCGGGAACAACGTTCACCCAGGCTCTGCCAAAGGCGTCATGGTCAACGCGCTGTCGCTGGCGTCGCGTATTCATGCAGAAGTCCCGGCGGAAGAGAGCCCCGAACAGACCGAAGGGTATGAAGGTTTCTATCACCTGACCAGCATCAAAGGCACCGTGGACAGCGCGCAGATGCACTACATCATCCGCGATTTTGACCGTAAAGCCTTTGAGGCGCGCAAGCGCAAGATGATGGAGATCGCCAAGAAGGTGGGCAAGGGCCTGCATCCTGACTGCTATATCGAGCTCATCATCGAAGACAGCTATTACAATATGCGCGAGAAGGTGATGGCCCATCCGCATATTCTCGATATCGCCCAGCAGGCGATGCGCGACTGCGATATTGAACCGGTATTAAAACCGATTCGCGGCGGTACCGACGGTTCTCAGCTGTCGTTTATGGGACTACCGTGCCCGAACCTGTTTACCGGTGGCTATAACTACCACGGTAAACATGAGTTTGTGACGCTGGAAGGGATGGAAAAGGCGGTCAAGGTGATAGTGCGGATCGCGGAGTTGACTGCGAAGCGGTAGTCGCTTTAAGCCGGGTGGCGGCTACGCCTTACCCGGCCTACGTTCAAATTGTAGGCCCGGTAAGCGCAGCGCCACCGGGCAGAAAGGCAAGGAGTGCCCATGTCAAACTACCGTCGCCATTACGTCCCCGGTGGCACCTGGTTTTTCACCGTTAACCTGCAAAACCGTCAGAGCGATTTGCTTACCCGCCATATCGATAGCCTGCGTTCCGCCACCTCAACGGTTAAGCGTGCGAAGCCCTTCACCATCAACGCGTGGGTTATTTTGCCTGAACATATGCACTGTATCTGGACCCTACCGGACGGGGACAGTGATTTTTCCGCCCGCTGGCGGGATATCAAAAAGACATTCAGCCGCAGCATCGACATGCGCTATATCTGGCAGCCACGATTCTGGGAGCACACCATCCGCAACGAAGAGGACTACCGGCGGCATGTGGATTACATTTATATCAATCCGCTGAAGCACGGCTATGTGGGTAAAGTCAGCGACTGGCCGTATTCAACGTTTCATCGGGACGTGGCTCAAGGGTTGTATCCGGTGGATTGGGCAGGAGAGATTGAGGATTTTGCCGCGGGGGAGCGGAAGTGAAAAGCCGGGTGGCGGCTACGCCTTACCCGGCCTACAAAAGCTCGATCCCGTAGGCCCGGTAAGCGCAGCGCCACCGGGCACTAAAGCGACTCAGTCCTCAAAGAACCAGTACCCGCTGTTGACCAGCGCGGCCAGCATCGCGAGGAAGGACGGGTCTTCCAGCGCATCGCCAAAGGTATCAGCAGTTAGCACCAGATGGCTGGCAATCGCTTCCAGCGCCGGTCGGTGCGGTGAGTCCAGCTTCTCGCCGTTGACGAACACGTCCTCACCAATGCGCAGCACGCGCAACCCGCCCAGGCGCGTCAGCTTGTCGCCTTGTTGAAGCGCATCGTAAATCTCGTCCGCCTGATACGGCGGCTCCGGAGGCGCAACGTCCAGCTCGTGGCGGGACTGGCTAATAAACTCGCCAAACCACTGACGGAAATGTTCCGGCTCGTTGATCAGATCCAGCATCATGCCGCGCAGCTTATCCAGCTCCGCAGGCAGGATGTCTGCCGGGTGCTCACGCGCAGGCACGTCGGGATCGCTGTAACGATAGCTGCCCAGCTCGCGCTGCAGAACATAGTCGGCAAATCCGCTGATCATCTCGCGGCCGCTTGGCGCGCGGAACCCGACGGAGTAGTTGAGGGAGTTCTCCAGGGAGTAGCCTTCATGAGGGAATCCCGGCGGGATGTAGAGAATGTCGCCCGGCTCCAGCTCTTCGCCGATAATCCCTTCAAAGGGATCAACCTGAAGCAGGTCCGGATGCGGGCAGTGCTGCTTCATCGGCACTTTTTCGCCCACGCGCCAGCGGCGGCGGCCCGTACCCTGAATGATGAACACATCGTACTGGTCCAGATGCGGGCCTACGCCGCCGCCCGGCACGGAGAAGGAGATCATCAGATCGTCCATGCGCCAGTCGGGCAGGGCGCGGAACGGACGCATTAATGCGGCCGTCGGCTCATGCCAGTGGTTGACAGCCTGTACCAGCAGCGACCAGTTGTTTTCACCGAGATGATCGTAGCTTTCGAAAGGACCGTGGCTAACCTGCCATTTCCCGTCCTGGTGGCTGACCAGGCGGCTGTCGACTTCGTTTTCCATGGCCAGACCGGCCAGCTCGTCAGGCGAGATAGGGTCGACAAAATTGCTGAACCCGCGTTTCAGAACGACCGGGCGTTTTTGCCAGTAACGTTCAATAAACTCGGGCCAGTTAAGCGTTAAGTGATAATCCATATTTTTTTATTCCGCAGGCTCTTACTGATTCGGATTATAACGGAAGCTCAGCCCCCCGGCTGCGAGATCCTCGCATTTTTCACATAACGGGTTAACTATCGTTCGATGTGGGCTGCTGGCGACCAAAAATGACCTCCATTCGCGCGCCGCCCAGCAAACTTTCGCTGGTTTCGATTTTCCCGTCGTACTGGTCGACAATCTCCCGGGCGACGGCTAATCCAACGCCCTGGCCAGGACGTAGCGTATCGGCGCGTTGACCGCGATCGAACACCACATCACGTTTATTGCGCGGGATCCCCGGGCCATCATCCTCCACGATGATATGCAGTTCGTTATCCGTCTGGCGCGCCGACACTTCCACGAACTCCAGACAGTATTTGCAGGCGTTATCCAGCAGGTTGCCCATCACTTCCATGAAGTCATTTTTTTCACCCACAAAGCTTATCTCTGGCGAGATATCGAGGCTGATATTCACCCCTTTACGCTGATACACCTTGTTGAGGGCGGACGTGAGGTTATCCAGAAGCGGGGCGACCGGATGCAGCTCGCGGCTCAGCAGGGCGCTACCGGAACGCATGCTGGCGCGGTGGAGGTAATAGCCAATTTGCTGGGAAATACGGCTGATCTGCTCCAGCATCACCGGCTCGGCATCGTCGACGCTCAGCTTCGAACTGCGCATGGAACGCAGGGTGCTTTGCATCACCGCGAGCGGGGTTTTCAGGCTGTGGGTCAGATCGGTAAGCGTCGTACGGTATTTATCATAGCGTTCGCGTTCACTTTTCAGCAGGCGGTTGAGGTTACGCACCAGGCTGGTGAGCTCGCGGGTGGTTTCCGGATTAAGCTTTTCGCGATGATGTTCTTCCAGTTCGCGAACCTCTTTCGCCAGTGATTCAATGGGGCGCAGGCTCCACCACGCCGCTATCCACAGCAGCGGGATCACCAGCAGCAGATTTGCCGCCAGAACGTAGATGAACCAGCTCCAGACCATATAAGAACGCTTCAGCTCGACCGGAATGGTGTCGATCACCACGATGGTCAGCTGCGGCATGTTTAGCGTCGCCGGATAAAGGTTGATCGCAACGGAGTGCGTCATCTCCGTTTCGGCGTCGTCGGCGCGGATCTCGTTCAGCTTTTGCTGCAGGGAACGATCTTCACGGATCAGCGAGCTGGTGGTGTTGAGATCGGCTTCAATTTCGTGAAACCCGTTGGTTTTAAGCCACTCCGGACGAATGCTTTTGACCAGCCACGGAATATCGCGCTGCGCCCACAGCAGCTTCCCCTTTTCGTTGTAAATCAGGGCCAGGGTGGGGCTTTGCTGATTAAGGTTTTCCGGCATTTCGACGGTGATTCGGTTATCTTCCCATTTCGCCAGGGTATAAAACAGATTGCTTTCGCCGCGTAAGAGACGAAAGGTCGTTTTATCGAAGCTGACGCTGTACCCCACCAGGGCGACCATGCCGTAGGAGAGCGACAGCACCAGCACCACCGCAGCCGTTGCCAGTAAAAAACGAACCCGCAGTGAGAGGGGCAGAAGATGACGCAAAATCCGTCTCATTTAGCGTAATTCAAACAGGTAGCCCTGACCGCGGACGGTGGTAATCACATCCTGCGGGTGCTGGGCCTGAATTTTCTTACGCAGTCGTCCCATCAGCACGTCAATGGTATGGCTCTCGCGCAGTTCAGCGTCAGGGTAGAGCTGAAGCATTAAAGAATCTTTACTCACCACCTTGCCGCTGTTGCGGATCAGCGTTTCCATAATCGTATATTCGAATGCGGTCAGCTTGATGACTTCATCGTTAATTGAGAGCTCGCGGCGGGAGAGATCGACCTGGAAAGGCGGGATAGAAATAACCTGCGACGCCAGCCCGCTGTTGCGACGGAGCAGCGCCTGCATGCGGGCCGCCACCTCTTCAATATGGAACGGCTTAGTGACGTAATCATCTGCACCCGCGCTGAGCACTTCAACCTTATCTTGCCAGCCTTCACGAGCGGTCAGCACCAGAACCGGCAGGGAAACATCGTGGCTGCGCCAGCGGCGAATCAACGACAGGCCGTCTTCGTCAGGCAACCCTAAATCGACAATGGCGATATCCGGCAGGTGTTCATTGAGATAATAATCGGCTTCTTTTGCATCTTCAGCATCGTCCACCTGATGTCCCATCTCCTGAAGCTGAACCTTCAGGTGATGGCGTAGCAATGCGTTATCCTCAACAACCAGTACGCGCATCATCTTTTCTCCCAGAATAAATAGTATGAATAGTTTAACGCTGATTATGTTGCTGTGGGGATAAACATTGAGTAAACCGGGGAAAAGCAACCCCCTTTCCGGGCGGAAAGGGGGGAGAGGAGATTACTTCAGCTCGTCAACCATGGTGATGGCGCGGCCAATATAGTTCGCCGGTGTCATCGCCTTCAGGCGGGTTTTCTCTTCTTCCGGCAGCGCCAGGCCGTCGATAAACTGCTTCATACCTTCGGCATCAACGCGTTTGCCGCGGGTCAGCTCTTTCAGCTTCTCGTACGGTTTTTCGATGCCGTAACGACGCATCACGGTCTGAATCGGCTCCGCCAGCACTTCCCAGTTGTGATCCAGTTCATCCAGCAGACGGTCACGGTTCACTTCCAGCTTGCTCACGCCTTTCAGCGTGGACTGATACGCGATCAGCGCGTAGCCGATGCCCACGCCCAGGTTACGCAGTACGGTGGAGTCGGTCAGGTCGCGCTGCCAGCGGGATACCGGCAGTTTGCTCGCCATATGCTGCAGCACAGCGTTCGCCAGACCCAGGTTACCTTCGGAGTTTTCGAAGTCGATCGGGTTCACTTTGTGCGGCATGGTGGAAGAGCCGATTTCACCGGCGATGGTTTTCTGTTTGAAGTGGTTCAGGGCGATGTAGCCCCACACGTCACGATCGAAGTCAATCAGGATGGTGTTGAAGCGCGCGATGCAGTCAAACAGCTCCGCAATATAGTCGTGCGGCTCAATCTGGGTGGTGTACGGGTTCCACTGAATGCCCAGCGAGGTCACGAACTCTTCGCTGAACTGGTGCCAGTCCACTTCCGGATACGCGGCGATGTGGGCGTTATAGTTACCGACCGCGCCGTTGATTTTGCCCAGAATTTCAACCTGTTCCAGCTGACGGTACTGGCGCTCCATACGGTACGCGACGTTCGCCATCTCTTTACCCATCGTGGATGGGGTGGCTGGCTGGCCGTGGGTACGGGAGAGCAGCGGAATGTCGCGGTATTCCACGGACAGCGCTTTCACCGCGTCGATGATTTTACGCCAGTAAGGCAGCACCACCTCTTTGCGCGCGGTGGAGAGCATCAGCGCATGAGAGAGGTTGTTGATGTCTTCAGACGTACAGGCGAAGTGGATGAACTCAGACACGGCGTGCAGCGCAGGAACGCTTTCCACTTTCTCCTTCAGGAAGTACTCAACCGCCTTCACGTCGTGGTTGGTGGTGCGCTCAATGGTTTTAATGCGCGCGGCGTCTTGTTCGCTAAACTCGGCAACGATTTTATCAAGGTAATCGTTTGCCTTTTCGTCAAAAGCAGGAACTTCCTTGATTGCTGCCTGGGCGGCCAGCTTTTGCAGCCAGCGTACTTCAACCTGAACACGGAACTTCAGCAAACCATATTCGCTGAAGATCCCGCGCAGCGCGCTGACTTTATCGCCGTAGCGTCCATCGACAGGGGATACGGCGGTCAGTGAGGATAATTCCATAATTCGCAACTCCGGGAGGTTAACAATGAGCAAGAATTTGTTTTGCCTGAGTGGTCAGGCGATTACGAGAAAACATTAACTGCAGGCGGCCACCGCCAACCTGGTGCCACAGTACGGCGGCACGGATCCCTGCCAGCAGGGAGGCGCGTACTTTTGCCTGTACCTGCGGGCTTTGCAGCACGGCAGGGGAGCCGGTGACCTGAATCCGTGGGCCCAGCGGGCTGATGACGTCAACATAAATGCCGACCATGGCGCTCAGCAGCGTGTCGGACTGCAGGTCAAAATGGTCAAGCTGACGCTGTAACCCGGCAATGCGATCGCCCAGGGTATTAAGCGCGCCTTTTGCTGCGCTCAGCTTACGCTCCAGCACCATCAGGCTCAACGTGTAGCGGGTCAGCTCTGCGTTTAACCCCTGACGGCTGCTGGCGTTAAGCACGCCAAGCAGGGTTTCAAGACCGAGACGAAGATTGGTTTCACTGCCACCGAACACGCCCAGGGTCGAACCGGGGTTGAGGTCGATAACGCTATTGAGTGAAACGTGCAGGGCATCAGCGTCGCAATGACCCTGATGCGCCAGCTGTTGCACCAGACGGGCTGACTGGCAAATTCCCGCCAGCGCCAGGGTGATGTCATAGTAGTTCTTCGCCACACGGTCTCCTTTATGTGTGCAAACGCTGTTAAACAGCGGGCAGCGGCAGGCGCTGTTCAATGATCCCGCCGCCCAGGCAGATTTCGCCGCTGTAGAAGACAGCGGACTGACCCGGGGTGACGGCGGCGACCGGCTCGTCGAAGCGCACGTCAATGCGGTCGTCATCAAGCGCGGTAACGGTGCAAGGAATATCGGTCTGACGGTAGCGTGTTTTCACCGTGCAGCGCAGCGTGCCTTTCAGCGGCTCACGATCGACCCAGTGCAGCTGCTGCGCGATCAGGCCAACGGACATCAGACGCGGATGGTCATGGCCCTGAGCAACAACCAGAATATTGTTTTCGACATCTTTGTCGACCACGTACCACGGATCTTCGCTACCTTCTTTCGTCCCGCCGATACCCAGGCCTTTACGCTGGCCTAAGGTGTGGTACATCAGCCCCTGATGCTGGCCAATCTCTTCCCCGTCGACGGTGACAATTTTACCCGGCTGTGCGGGCAGGTAACGTCCGAGGAAATCGCGGAATTTGCGCTCGCCGATGAAGCAGATGCCGGTAGAGTCTTTTTTCTTCGCGGTGATGAGGTCCAGCTCTTCGGCAATTTTACGCACCTGCGGCTTTTCCAGCTCGCCGACCGGGAACAGGCTCTGGGCGATTTGCTCGTGGCTCAGCGTATAGAGGAAATAGCTTTGATCTTTGTTGCCGTCCAGACCGCGCAGCAGCTGGCTTTTACCATTCACGTCTGCGCGACGCACGTAGTGACCGGTCGCAATGTAGTCTGCGCCCAGATCTTCCGCGGCGAATTCCAGGAAGGCCTTAAATTTGATCTCTTTGTTGCACAGAATATCCGGGTTCGGCGTACGGCCCGCTTTGTACTCTTCAAGGAACAGTTCAAATACGTTGTCCCAGTATTCTGCGGCAAAGTTAACGGTGTGCAGTTCAATGCCGAGCTTATCGCACACGGCCTGCGCATCGGCGAGATCCGCTGCGGCAGTGCAGTATTCCTCGCCGTCATCTTCCTCCCAGTTCTTCATGAACAGGCCCTCCACCTTATAGCCCTGTTGCTGTAACAGGTAGGCGGAAACGGAGGAATCGACACCGCCGGACATGCCGACGATCACTTTTTTCTGGCTGTTATCTGACATGGAATACTCACGACATTGAACTTCAAGGCGGCGTATTCTATCACGCCCCCCCACCATTGGCACCCTCTGTAAACGGCCAGTTAAATGCGCCGATGACATCCAGCGGCAGGCGTGCGCCTGACTGCCAGCAGCGAATGCTTTCCGCAACCAGCGGCGAGCGCAGGTTTGGCGCGTTCAGGATCTCGTCGGCGGTGACCCACAGGCAGCGGTCGATATCGTTATCCTGCGGTTCAGTGGCGCACGTTTCGCTAAGCTCAACGGCAAATAAAAAACGCAGGAACGGTGTGCTGTCGGGCGCAATCCACTGGTGCATACGGATGAAGTGCTGGGGCTCGGCGTGAATACCGGTCTCTTCCCACAGCTCGCGTTTTGCCGCCTGCAGGAGGGTCTCATTGGCTTCAAGGTGCCCGGCAGGCTGATTCCACAGCGCTTTGCCGTTAATGCTCTCTTCGACAACAAGGAATTTCCCCTGGGCGTGGACCACGCAGGCAACCGTGACATGAGGTTTTAACATAGTGACTCCTTAAGAGGTAACGTCCCGCCATTCACCGTTTGCCATCGTTTCCAGCGTGTAGTTACCCATGGCATAACGAATCAGGCGCAGGGTGGGGAAGCCGACGTGTGCGGTCATGCGCCGAACCTGGCGGTTGCGGCCTTCATAAAGGGTGATTTTAAGCCAGCTTGTCGGAATGGATTTGCGTTCGCGGATAGGCGGGTTACGCGGCCACAGCCACTCCGGTTCATTCACGCGTTCAATACCTGCCGGCAGGGTGGGACCGTCGTTTAGCGTGACGCCTTTGCGCAATTTTTCCAGCGTCTCGTCATCCGGCTTGCCTTCTACCTGGACGAAGTAAATTTTGCCGGTGCGTTTCCCCGGCTGCGTGAGCTTCGCCTGCAGCGCGCCGTCGTTGGTCAAGACCAGCAGGCCTTCGCTGTCGCGGTCCAGACGCCCGGCCGCGTAGACCCCCTGAACCGGGATGTAGTCCTTAAGCGTGCTGCGCCCGGCTTCGTCGGTGAACTGCGGCAAAACATCGTAGGGTTTATTGAACAGAATCACCCGCTTTGGCTGGGTTTCTTGCGGTCGTCTGGCGGCTTGTCGCGAGCTGAATCGCTCAACCCGGTGTTTTGTAAAAGAAGTTTTTTTCATGGTATTTTCAGGCGTTATCAATTGCCGCATTATAGCCTAATAACGAAGACCTTTCATGGCGTCGGACAATCAGGTACTATCGAAGGGCTCATTACAATTTATTAACATAAGATCAGTAACAACCAGAAGCGCTCGAAGGAGAGGTTAATGGAAAGCAAAGTAGTTGTTCCGGCGGAAGGTAAAAAGATCACCCTGCAAAACGGCAAGATTAACGTTCCTCACAATCCGATCATTCCATTCATCGAAGGTGATGGTATCGGTGTAGACGTTACCCCGGCAATGCTGAAAGTGGTTGATGCCGCTGTTGAGAAAGCCTACAAAGGCGAGCGTAAAATTTCCTGGATGGAAATTTACACCGGTGAGAAATCGACGCAAGTTTATGGCCAGGACGTCTGGCTGCCAGCAGAAACGCTGGACCTGATCCGCGACTACCGCGTTGCTATCAAAGGCCCACTGACGACGCCAGTTGGCGGCGGTATCCGTTCCCTGAACGTGGCACTGCGTCAGGAGCTGGACCTGTACGTCTGTCTGCGTCCGGTTCGTTACTATCAGGGCACCCCAAGCCCGGTTAAGCACCCAGAACTGACCGATATGGTCATCTTCCGCGAAAACTCAGAAGACATCTACGCGGGTATCGAATGGAAAGCGGACTCTGCTGATGCAGAGAAAGTGATTAAATTCCTGCGCGAAGAGATGGGCGTGAAGAAAATTCGCTTCCCTGAGCATTGCGGTATCGGCATTAAGCCGTGCTCCGAAGAAGGGACCAAGCGTCTGGTGCGCGCGGCCATCGAATATGCGATCACCAACGACCGTGACTCTGTGACCCTGGTTCACAAAGGCAACATCATGAAGTTCACCGAAGGCGCGTTCAAAGACTGGGGCTACCAGTTGGCGAAAGAAGAGTTCGGCGGTGAGCTGATCGACGGCGGCCCATGGCAGAAGATCAAAAACCCGAACACCGGCAAAGAGATCATCATTAAAGATGTGATCGCCGATGCGTTCCTGCAGCAGATCCTGCTGCGTCCAGCGGAATACGACGTGATTGCCTGTATGAACCTGAACGGTGACTACATCTCTGACGCCCTGGCAGCTCAGGTTGGCGGTATCGGTATCGCCCCTGGCGCGAACATCGGTGACGAGTGCGCCCTGTTCGAAGCAACCCACGGTACTGCACCAAAATACGCAGGCCAGGACAAAGTGAACCCGGGCTCTATCATCCTGTCCGCAGAGATGATGCTGCGTCATATGGAGTGGTTCGAAGCCGCAGACCTGATCGTCAAAGGTATGGAAGGCGCGATCAACGCGAAAACCGTAACCTATGACTTCGAACGTCTGATGGAAGGCGCTAAGCTGTTGAAATGCTCAGAGTTTGGCGACGCGATTATCGCGAATATGTAATCATGATGTTAGATTAAATCGTAACGGGAGCCGATTGGTTCCCGTTTTTATTATTAGCTTTCGAAGGTAATGATACCAACGTGTTGATTTCGTATTTTCACTGACACCAGGATCATCCTGATGTTACAAGGATTGAATGACTACAGATTAAAATAGTCATCAACAGGTTGACAGCGGCTTTGTTGAATAAATAAGATTTCGTGCGAACGACCCTGTAGCTGGCTGGATTTTCAGGCAATACGCACGCTTTCTGGCA
>OGSG01000347.1_pt1 | contig 11162 bp, 10 predicted proteins | sample 1573841 | NCBI WGS metagenome assembly OGSG01 (sample SAMN03295849, study PRJEB24534) | human gut metagenome | isolation source: fecal sample 2 from infant 7 | host: Homo sapiens | place: USA: Pittsburgh, PA | collected 2014-07
TTTGACATATTAGGGGCTATTCCATTTCATCGTCCAACAAAATGGGTGCAGTACAGGGTTGATAGAAATATCTCCTGGGGCTTCATCTTTCCAGACCTCAGAGTAAACCTGAAACCGGAAAGCTTCAGGCACCCGCCGTTATCTTACCCTTCCTCAACAAAATAGCTGTTTATTTATACAGTGAGTCCTGTTTCGGACTTCTCACTCCTCATTTAATCAACTGAAGCTGAACCCGTTTTTTTCTGCATGACTCAATCGTCAAAATTCTTCGCCACCAGTCAGCACTGCCATAACTTGTCACATTGCAAAAGTAGCCAAATTGCTTCAGGCACCATCAGTTCACCATCACCAAAAAAAAGAAACATTCCAGAACTTCCGCATCTCGCCCAGCCGCTCCGACTTCTATACTGAATAGAAAACGCCAACATAAGAGAAACCTATGCCATTACCCGATTTTCATGTTTCTGAACCTTTTACCCTCGGTATTGAACTGGAAATGCAGGTGGTTAATCCGCCGGGCTATGACTTAAGCCAGGACTCTTCAATGCTGATTGACGCGGTTAAAAATAAGATCACGGCCGGAGAGGTAAAGCACGATATCACCGAAAGTATGCTGGAGCTGGCGACGGATGTTTGCCGTGATATCAACCAGGCTGCCGGGCAGTTTTCAGCGATGCAGAAAGTCGTATTGCAGGCAGCCACAGACCATCATCTGGAAATTTGCGGCGGTGGCACGCACCCGTTTCAGAAATGGCAGCGTCAGGAGGTATGCGATAACGAACGCTATCAACGCACGCTGGAAAACTTTGGTTATCTCATTCAGCAGGCGACCGTTTTTGGTCAGCATGTCCATGTTGGCTGCGCCAGTGGCGATGACGCCATTTATTTGCTGCACGGCTTGTCACGATTTGTGCCGCACTTTATCGCCCTTTCCGCCGCGTCGCCATATATGCAGGGAACGGATACGCGTTTTGCCTCCTCACGACCGAATATTTTTTCCGCCTTTCCTGATAATGGCCCGATGCCGTGGGTCAGTAACTGGCAACAATTTGAAGCCCTATTTCGCTGTTTGAGTTACACCACGATGATCGACAGCATTAAAGATCTGCACTGGGATATTCGCCCCAGTCCTCATTTTGGCACGGTGGAGGTTCGGGTGATGGATACCCCGTTAACCCTTAGCCACGCGGTAAATATGGCGGGATTAATTCAGGCCACCGCCCACTGGTTACTGACGGAACGCCCGTTCAAACATCAGGAGAAAGATTACCTGCTGTATAAATTCAACCGTTTCCAGGCCTGTCGCTATGGGCTGGAAGGCGTCATTACCGATCCGCACACTGGTGATCGTCGACCGCTAACGGAAGATACCTTGCGATTGCTGGAAAAAATCGCCCCTTCCGCACATAAAATTGGCGCATCGAGCGCAATTGAAGCACTGCATCGCCAGGTCGTCAGCGGTCTGAATGAAGCGCAGCTGATGCGCGATTTCGTCGCCGATGGCGGCTCGCTGATTGGGCTGGTGAAAAAGCATTGTGAGATCTGGGCCGGTGACTAAGTCGGGAATTGCCTTACAGAAGAATATCCCTGACAATGGTGTTTTAACTTACATTTAACAATGTTATGAAACACCCTTTAGAAACCTTGACCACCGCAGCAGGCATTTTGCTGATGGCTTTCCTCTCTTGCCTGCTGCTTCCCGCCCCCGCATTGGGGCTGACGCTGGCACAAAAACTGGTGAGCACGTTCCATCTGATGGATCTTAGTCAGCTTTACACTTTATTGTTTTGTCTGTGGTTTTTAGTGCTGGGCGCTATTGAGTATTTTGTTCTGCGCTTTATCTGGCGACGCTGGTTCTCGCTGGCGGATTAAACGTCGATTATCGCCGTACTTCGCGGCATACTTTGCTTATTCTCCTTCGCCTAAAGGAACGTTTATGGATAAGCAATCACTGCACGAAACGGCGAAACGCCTGGCCCTTGAGTTACCCTTTGTCGAGCTTTGCTGGCCTTTTGGCCCGGAGTTCGATGTTTTTAAAATTGGCGGCAAGATTTTTATGCTGTCGTCGGAGCTACGCGGCGTCCCCTTTATCAATCTGAAGTCCGATCCACAAAAATCCCTGTTAAATCAGCAAATATACCCAAGCATTAAGCCAGGGTATCACATGAATAAAAAGCACTGGATTTCGGTGTATCCCGGCGAGGAAATCTCCGAAGCGTTACTTCGCGATCTGATCAACGATTCGTGGAATCTGGTGGTTGATGGTCTGGCTAAACGCGATCAAAAAAGAGTGCGTCCAGGCTAAAGCGGAAATCTATAGCGCATTTTTCTCGCTTACCATTTCTCGTTGAACCTTGTAATCTGCTGGCACGCAAAATTACTTTCACATGGAGTCTTTATGGATATCATTTCTGTCGCCTTAAAGCGTCATTCCACTAAGGCATTTGATGCCAGTAAAAAACTTACCCCGGAACAGGCCGAGCAGATCAAAACTCTCCTGCAATACAGCCCATCCAGCACCAACTCCCAGCCGTGGCATTTTATTGTTGCCAGCACGGAAGAAGGTAAAGCGCGTGTTGCCAAATCCGCTGCCGGTAATTATGTGTTCAACGAACGTAAAATACTTGATGCCTCGCACGTCGTGGTGTTCTGTGCAAAAACCGCGATGGACGATGCCTGGCTGAAGCTGGTTGTTGACCAGGAAGATGCTGATGGCCGCTTTGCCACGCCGGAAGCGAAAGCCGCGAACGATAAAGGTCGCAAGTTCTTCGCTGATATGCACCGTAAAGATCTGCATGATGATGCAGAGTGGATGGCAAAACAGGTTTATCTCAACGTCGGTAACTTCCTGCTCGGCGTGGCGGCGCTGGGTCTGGACGCGGTACCCATCGAAGGTTTTGACGCCGCCATCCTCGATGCAGAATTTGGTCTGAAAGAGAAAGGCTACACCAGTCTGGTGGTTGTTCCGGTAGGTCATCACAGCGTTGAAGATTTTAACGCTACGCTGCCGAAATCACGTCTGCCGCAAAACATCACCTTAACCGAAGTGTAATTCTCTCTTGCCGGGCATCTGCCCGGCTATTTCCCCTCAGATTCTCCTGATTTGCATAACCCTGTTTCAGCCGTCATCATAGGCTGCTGTTGTATAAAGGAGACGTTATGCAGGATTTAATATCCCAGGTTGAAGATTTAGCGGGTATTGAGATCGATCACACCACCTCGATGGTGATGATTTTCGGTATTATTTTTCTGACCGCCGTCGTGGTGCATATTATTTTGCATTGGGTGGTACTGCGGACCTTCGAAAAACGTGCCATCGCCAGTTCACGGCTTTGGTTGCAAATCATTACCCAGAATAAACTCTTCCACCGTTTAGCTTTTACCCTGCAGGGGATTATCGTCAATATTCAGGCGGTATTCTGGCTGCAAAAAGGCACCGAAGCGGCAGATATTCTGACTACCTGCGCGCAGTTGTGGATCATGATGTATGCGCTGCTTTCAGTCTTCTCGTTGCTGGATGTTATTTTGAATCTGGCGCAGAAATTCCCGGCAGCATCTCAGTTACCGCTGAAAGGGATATTTCAGGGGATTAAACTGATCGGCGCGATTCTGGTCGGCATTTTGATGATCTCGCTGCTGATTGGTCAGTCGCCAGCGATTCTGATCAGCGGTCTTGGTGCAATGGCTGCCGTGCTGATGTTGGTATTTAAAGATCCGATTCTTGGTCTGGTGGCAGGTATTCAGCTTTCCGCGAACGATATGCTGAAACTGGGCGACTGGCTGGAGATGCCGAAATACGGCGCGGATGGCGCGGTGATCGATATTGGGTTAACCACCGTCAAAGTGCGTAACTGGGACAATACCATTACCACTATTCCCACCTGGTCTCTGGTTTCTGACTCCTTTAAAAACTGGAGCGGGATGTCAGCATCTGGCGGGCGACGTATTAAGCGCAGTATCAGTATTGATGTCACCAGTATTCGTTTTCTTGATGAAGACGAAATGCAACGTCTGAATAAAGCGCATTTGTTAAAGCCTTATTTAACCAGCCGCCATCAGGAAATTAATGAGTGGAATCGCCAGCAAGGTTCTACGGAGTCGGTATTAAACCTGCGCCGAATGACCAATATTGGAACCTTTCGTGCCTATCTGAACGAATATCTGCGTAACCATCCGCGGATTCGTAAAGATATGACTTTAATGGTACGCCAACTGGCTCCAGGTGATAATGGTTTACCGCTCGAGATCTATGCGTTTACCAACACCGTGGTGTGGCTGGAATATGAAAGCATTCAGGCTGATATATTCGATCACATATTTGCGATTGTCGAAGAGTTTGGTCTGCGACTTCATCAGTCGCCAACCGGCAATGATATTCGCTCTCTGGCGGGTGCATTTAAGCAGTAATTAAAAAAACCGCTCTCATCGAATGGATGAGAGCGGACATCGTTTTGTCGGATGTAGCGTGAATGCCTTATTTCCGACGCAGCGTTTTAAATGCCACAAACAGGAATACAATCCACACCGGCAGCAGGATCGCTGACAAGCGCATATCATCCATCGTGCACATCAGCAGCAAAATCATGCCGAGGAAGGCGATGCAAAGATAGTTGCCGAACGGATAAAGCAGCGCCTTAAACTGTGTTTCACGCCCCTGACGTCGCATCGCTGCACGAAAACGCAGATGCGCCAGACAGATCATAATCCAGTTCAACAGCAGCGTTGCTACCACCAGCGCCATCAGCAGACCAAACGCTTTTTGCGGCAGCAGATAGTTGATTAACACCACCAGCGAAGTGATCGCTCCGGAAAGCATCAGCGAGTTAATCGGCACACCGCGACGGCTGACGCGAGTCAAAAACTTCGGCGCATTACCCTGCACAGAAAGGCCAAACAGCATGCGGCTGTTAGAGTAAACCCCGCTGTTATACACTGACAGCGATGCTACCAGAATGACGAAGTTCAGCGCAGAAGCTACCACGTTGCTGTCGAGATTATGGAAAATCATCACAAACGGGCTACTGTTGGATTTCACTTCCACCCACGGATAGAGCGCCAGTAAAACCACCAGTGAACCGATGTAAAACAGCAGGATGCGATACACCACCTGATTTACCGCTTTTGGAATGCTTTTTTCCGGATCGCGCGCTTCAGCGGCAGTAATCCCAATCAGCTCCAGACCGCCGAAGGAGAACATAATTACCGCCAGCGACAAAATCAGCCCATTCCAGCCGGTGGCGAAGAAACCACCGTAGCGCCAGAGGTTGTCGATACTGGCTTTCTCGCCGCCGTGACCAGAAAACAGCAGCCACAGGCCAAAGCCGATCATACCGATGATCGCCAGCACTTTAATCAGCGCAAACCAGAACTCGGTTTCGCCATATAAGCGCACGTTCACCAGGTTAACGGCGTTGATGATAATAAAGAAGGCGGCAGCCCAAATCCACGTTGGAACATCCGGGAACCAGTACTGCATATAGATGCCCGCAGCGGTCAGCTCTGCCATTCCCACCAGCACGAACATTACCCAGTAGTTCCAGCCAGAGAGGAAACCCGCAAACGGTCCCCAGTATTTATAGGCAAAGTGGGCAAATGAACCGGATACCGGCTCCTCAACCACCATTTCGCCAAGCTGGCGCATAATCAGGAAAGCGATGATCCCGGCGACGCCGTAGCCCAGCAATACAGCCGGACCCGCCATCTGAATCGCCGGGCCAATGCCAAGAAACAGACCAGTACCAATTGCGCCACCCAACGCAATCAGTTGAATATGACGGTTATGTAATCCGCGATGAAGCGTCGGCTCTTGATCCGACGCAGTATCTTCCGATACGGTTGACGCGTTTTTCACGCCTTTCCCCTGTGTGTCTTTTTTGTTGAGGGGCACCTTTTAACATTTAGTGCCCATCGTCGCAAGACACAATCCACACGGTTAAACGGGGTATCCTGCTTTTATTTCCGTACCCGATGTCGGTGCAGCCACATCAGCTTATACGCCGCCGGGATAATAAACAGCGACAGCAAAGGTGCGGTGATCATGCCGCCAATCATCGGCGCGGCAATCCGGCTCATCACCTCTGAACCAGCCCCCGTTCCCCACAGAATCGGCAGCAGACCGGCGATAATCACCGCCACCGTCATCGCTTTCGGGCGCACGCGCAGGACCGCGCCGTGATATAACGCCTCATCCAGCTTCTGCTCGCTGAATGTTTGTGGATTATTCAACGACGGCACGGCCTCTATGGCGTGACGTAAATACATCAGCATCACCACGCCAAATTCGGCGGCGACCCCGGCGAGGGCGATAAAGCCAGTGCCCGTCGCCACGGAAAGATGAAAGCCCATCCACCACAGCAACCAGATGCCGCCCACCAGCGCAAACGGTACGCTGCTGATAATCAGCAACGCTTCGCCCACCCGACGGAACGCCAGATACAACAGCACGAAGATAATCATCAACGTCATCGGCACCATGAGTTTAAGCTTATGGTTGGCGCGCTCCAGTAGCTCGAACTGCCCGGAGAATGCCACGCTGGTGCCCGGTTTTAACTGCACTTTTTCAGCTATCGCTTTTTGCAAATCGTGAACCACCGACACCATGTCACGATCGCGGGCATCGATATAAATCCAGCTCGTCGGGCGCGCATTCTCGGTTTTCAGCATCGACGGTCCGGTAGAGACTTTAATGTCGGCCACGTCTGCCAGGGTGATTTGCTGCTTCATCGGCGTCAGGATCGGCAGCTGGCGCAGTGCCTGCGGACTATCGCGCCAGCTTTGCGGATAACGCAGATTAATTGGATAACGGGCAATCCCTTCCACCGTTTCGCCAACCATCGCCCCGCCCACCGCAGAAGTCACAAACAACTGCACATCCGCCACCGTCATACCGTAACGTGCGGCTTTTTCACGGTTAATCTCAACGTTGATATAGCGCCCACCTTCCAGCCGCTCGGCAAGCGCAGAAGCTACGCCTGGCACCGTTCGCGCTACTTCTTCAATTTGCTCAGCCATCGCGTCGATATCCGCCAGCACAGTGCCGGAAACTTTAATGCCGATGGGGCTTTTAATGCCGGTTGAGAGCATATCGATACGGTTACGAATTGGCGGCACCCACAGATTCGCCAGCCCCGGCAGCCGCACGGTGTTATCCAGTTCCTCAATGATTTTGTCCATCGTCATGCCTGGCCGCCACTGCTCCTGCGGCTTAAGCTGGATGGTCGTTTCTACCATCTCCAGCGGAGCAGAATCGGTGGCGGTTTCCGCTTTCCCGGTTTTGCCAAATACCCGCGCCACTTCAGGTACGCTCATAATTAGCTTGTCGGTTTTTTGCAGCATACTCGCCGCCTCTGCTGCGGAAATCCCCGGCAGCGTCGATGGCATATACAACAAGTCGCCTTCATTGATCTGCGGTAAAAATTCCCCGCCAACTTTATTGAGCGGCCAGAGAACCGTCAGCACCGAAAGCGCCGCCACCAGCAGCGTGGTTTTCGGCCAGTGCAGTACTTTCAGCAACAGCGGATGATAAACACGAATCAAAAAGCGATTGAGCGGGTTACTGCTTTCCGGCGGAATTTTGCCACGGATCCAGTAGCCCATCAGGATCGGGATCACTACGATCGCCAGCAGCGCCGCACCCGCCATCGCATACGTTTTGGTGAACGCCAACGGGCCAAACAGACGCCCTTCCTGCCCTTCCAGGGTGAAGATCGGGATAAACGACAACGTGATAATCAGCAGACTGATAAATAGCGCCGGCCCCACTTCAACAGACGCATCGGTGATCACCTGCCAGCGCGTTTTATTATCCAGCGTGGCGTCAGGATGCTGGTGCTGCCACTCTTCCAGCCGTTTATGCGCATTCTCGATCATGACGATAGCAGCATCGACCATCGCCCCGACGGCAATCGCAATGCCACCCAACGACATAATATTGGCATTCAGTCCCTGGAAGTGCATGACAATAAAAGCAATACACAACCCCAGCGGCAACGAAATAATCGCCACCAGCGCCGAGCGCACATGCCAGAGAAACAGCGCACAGACTACCGCCACCACAATAAACTCTTCCAGCAACTTGCCGCTGAGGTTGTCGATGGCGCGGTCAATGAGCTGGCTGCGATCGTATGTTGTAACTATCTCCACGCCTTCCGGCAGACTACTTTTCAGCGTTTCCAGTTTGTCCTTCACGGCGGCGATCACTTCTCGGGCGTTTTTGCCGGATCGCAGGATCACCACCCCGCCCGCCACTTCGCCTTCGCCGTTTAGTTCGGCAATGCCCCGGCGCATCTCCGGGCCAATCTGGACCTTCGCAACATCGCGCAGATAAACGGGCACGCCATTTTCACTGGCTTTTAAAACGATGTGATTAAAGTCGTCGAGCGTTTGCAGATAGCCGCTGGCGCGCACCATATATTCCGCTTCCGCCAGTTCGATCGACGAACCGCCCGCTTCCTGGTTTGAAGCATCCAGCGCGCTTTTTACTTCGGCGAGACTGATGCCATACTGCGCCAGGCGCTGGGGATCGATAACCACCTGATACTCTTTCACCACACCGCCCACCGACGCCACTTCCGCAACGTCAGGGATGGTTTTCAGCTCATATTTGAGAAACCAGTCCTGTAATGAGCGTAAATCGGCCAGATCGTGCTTACCGCTGCGATCCACCAGTGCATATTCATAGATCCAGCCAACACCCGTGGCATCTGGCCCCAGCTCGGCGCTGACTCCCGCAGGCAGCTTACCCTGTACCTGGTTGAGGTACTCCAGCACCCGCGAACGCGCCCAGTACGGATCGGTGCCATCTTCGAAAATGACATACACATAAGAGTCGCCAAACTGTGAGAAACCGCGCACAGTCTTCGCGCCAGGCACCGACAACATGGTGGTGGTTAGCGGATAAGTCACCTGATTTTCAACGATTTGTGGTGCCTGACCGGGATAGCTGGTTTTAATAATAATCTGCACATCGGAGAGATCCGGCAGCGCATCCACTGGCGTATTAATGATGGTCCAGGTGCCCCAGATGCTCAGAAACAACGCGCCCATCAGCACCAAAAAACGGTTCGCCACCGAGCGACGAATAATCCATTCAATCATTGGTTATTCCCTCAATGCGCATGGGTAGCACTTTCAGAGCGCATCCGCTCCAGTGCGCCAGAAATATTGGCTTCGGAATCAATCAGGAACAGGCCGCTGGAAACCACCTTTTCACCTTCCGCCAGACCAGAGCGTAATGCGGTGACGCCTTGCGATGCCTGGAAAACAGCAACGCGTTTCGGTACAAAGCGCCCGTCGGCATCAACGGTAATCACCCGCTGTTCGCTGCCGGTATCAATCAGCGCTTGTGACGGAATGAGCAGCATCGGTTCGCTGGCGGTGTTGAGTTGCAACCAGGCGTTCATGCCCGGTTTTAGCGCCTCGTCGGCGTTGTCGACTTCCAGACGCAGCTGCAGCGTGCGGGTCGCGGCATCCACGCCAGGTAGCAGCGTCCATTTGCGGATGGTGAGTGTTTTATCCGGTCGCGCCGGAACGGTGAGGGTAAACTGCGAGGCATCTTTCACCAGCCAGGCGATGGACTCCGGGATCGCAGCAGTGACCCACACCGGGTCCATACCCTGAATTTTCGCGACCACGTTATCTTTGGCGATATTCATTCCCGCGCGCAGATCAAACGCGGTGATCACGCCATCAATGGGCGCTTTGAGCGTAAAGCGAGTCTGGATTTTTTGCGTGGCGATCAGGCGGCGAATATCCGCCTCCGGCATTCCCGCCAGTCGCAGCCGCTCAAGAATGCCTTCAGTCTGGGTCGCCGTACCGCCGGTTTCGCGCAGCAGTAAATACTCACTCTGCGCTTCCACCCAGTCAGGAATGGTCAGGTCGAGAAGCGGTGTGCCCTTTTGTACTTTATCGCCCACGGTAAGCGGATACACTTGTCGATAAACCCGGCAGCGCGAGCCTGCACAATGGCATACTGATACTCGTTGTAACTGACATTCGCCGGGAAACTCTGGGCAAAAGTCAGCGGTCCGCGCGTGACGGTAGCCGTTTTCACCCCCAGATTCTGCGTCTGAGTCGGGTCAATGCGCACACCAGACGCAGAACTCTCTTCATCGGCATATTTCGGCACCAGATCCATATCCATAAACGGCGATTTACCTGGTTTATCGAACCGCGTATTGGGATACATTGGGTCGTACCAGAATAAGATTTTACGTTCTGCGGTCGACGTTTTTTCTGCAGGCGGTTCCGCCTTTGCAACCCAGGTAAAACCTGCCGCAGAAATAATACCGCCCGCGATCATGCTGCCGATAATAAGCGCGATTTTTTTCATCTCATTAAACCTGGGTTACTGGCTGACTTTAATATCCTGTAATAAAGAAAGGTTGCCCTGCTGGACAAAATTAAACGCCACTTTGTCGCTGGTTTTAATTTCACTCATTTTCGTCTGCGGGGTGATGGTAAAGCGCATGGTCATCTCCGGCCAGTTCACAGCAGCAATCGGATCGTGATGGATGGTGATTTTTTTGCTTTCCAGATCAATACCCTTTACCTCGCCAGTGGCACTAATAACCTGTGGTTGTGCTTCGCTCATGGTTTCATGATGATGTTCGTTAGCCTGGGCATTAAAGCCAATAACGGTAAACAGACTGAACATTGCGACTTGCAGTGCTTTTTTCATTTATTCTCTCCTGGAGTTAAAAGTCATACTCTAAATAATTCGAGTTGCAGGAAGGCGACAAGCGAGTGAATCCCCAGGAGCTTACATAAGTAAGTGACTGGGGTGAGCGAACGCAGACGCAGCACATGCAACTTGAAGTATGACGAGTATATTGCTGTCAACCGCCACCAAGTGCGGTATACAAAGAAATTTCGTTAACCTGACGGGCATAATTCAGGTCGAGTAAAGTTTGTCGGGTTGCAAATAAAGAACGCTCGGCATCCAGCACTTCCAGATAACTTACTGCGCCGTGCTGATATAATGCCCGCGCCCGTTGCAAAGTAATTTGCAGCGATGCCAGATAACGCTGCTGGGCGCTAATTTGATCGTTCAGGCTTTGACGTAATGCCAGCGCATCTGCGGTAATGACTCCAACTTATTGATAGTGTTTTATGTTCAGATAATGCCCGATGACTTTGTCATGCAGCTCCACCGATTTTGAGAA
>OGSG01000380.1_pt1 | contig 9957 bp, 9 predicted proteins | sample 1573841 | NCBI WGS metagenome assembly OGSG01 (sample SAMN03295849, study PRJEB24534) | human gut metagenome | isolation source: fecal sample 2 from infant 7 | host: Homo sapiens | place: USA: Pittsburgh, PA | collected 2014-07
AAACCGGAGTAGGGGCAACTCTACCGGGGGTTCAAATCCCCCTCTCTCCGCCACTTTATCAATGACTTATCTCCCGACTTCCCGCCTTGCTTTTCCTAAACAGAACAATCGTAGAATATTCTTGAAGGGTTAGATCGTCACTGTTTTCTGTTCGATACTGTGACATTCAGCACTTGATTCGCTATGGATCTGACAGGAAGCTTTCGAGCGAAAATGTGCAGTTATTCAGTCGTTTTCTTATCGCTCACCATTATTCTTTTAGACATTCATCCTATGAAACTGCCGCAAAGTTGGTGGTGGGAACTGAAGTTGCGTAGAGAAGGGGTCAATAATTGAGTCAAAAAAGGAACGCGGCCGTCAGATTAAAGCCGCGGGACAAAGTCCATAATTTCCAAGAGTTGTTGAATTTCCCAGCTTTTTTGAAAGCCTTTGTATCATACTAACAAGTAAAAAAGGTTTAAATACCAAAATTAACCTGTATTTTTGATAAGTCTTACCATTGTACGATTTACACAGTTTCTGCTCCTCCTTGTTGGTAGTGGAAAGGGTGCATTGTGCACTTGCGTAAACATTTATGACGCGTTGATGTCCATGGTTCACATTTCCTTGTCAGGGGATCGACTTATTTGCGGCGAGGCATCATTCGTAACAGAGTATTATCTTTCTGAATGTAGTGATGAAAGAGTGCTGCGCCAGCGTGAGCTGCGATTAAAAAGTAACCTATATTTGCCCAGGTTTCGTGAATATTTTTTATCAGTGCTTTAATTTCGCTGTTTGGGGTAACAAAGGGAGACACATTGAAACCAAGGAAACTCCACGATTTTCCACTGTAAGCCATTAAAGCAATCCCCAGCAGAGGAAGCGCAAGGAAGGTTATATAAAGCATGATGTGCATTAGCGAAGCCGCTTTCATTTGCCAGGCAGGTGGCGGTGGCACAATAGAAGGATCACTATAACGGTGTTTTATAATCAGGCGTGAAAACATTAACACCCAAACGAATATACCCGCATTGTAATGTGTTTCTCGCATCAGCAGATAAGTACTACTACCTTTAGGAAACCAGCCACGGAGTTCCATCGCGGCATAGGTTATTGCAACGAAAAGCAGCGTTATCCAATGTAAATAAATTTGAGTTTTTGAGAATCGGTTCATTTTTGTAGCTCCTGTAATTTTCACAGTCAAGCTATCCCACGAACCTTAAAAATTCCTTATACAGAAGTGGTTTTAAGAATTTGTTATTTAAAAAATTGATAGTGCACATTGTAACCAGCCAATATAAGCAATGGCGTGAGCACAGGTATCTTTCTCTGTTGGCCGTATTGTGTATGGAATCCGTTATTGGTTAACTCAATGCGGGTTAGCTTATTAATATACAGACACGTCATAGTGATGAGCGTGTCTGTAGCTAGCTTGCGTTCAGTGGCGTTTGTGGATGGACCAGTGGCAGTTATGATGACTTACTAAAGCGGCATCGAGGCGTTATCATGAGAATACTCAATGAGACATCATTTCCTCGACCACTTCTTCGCTACTCAACTGATATGGATAATACGTTGGCCAGTTTTCCATTTCATTTAATAAAGATTGCTGTGAATCATTACCCATAAAAATGTGAAAATGAGATGATTTTCGTGGTGCAATTATATGATCGCTAAATTGTATATATTTAGGGGCTTTGCTTTCAGGATCTTTACATTCGAATAAGTAACGAACGCCTTTCTTGCCTGATTTATAGGTGAGTATTTTGTATCCATCGTAATCATATTTACAGGATGTTGTTTCATTATTTCTATGGAATTCAACAATGCCGTCCTCAATGCCAATCATCTCGATATCTGTCGCATAACCTTTGTGATAATAATCTTTAATTTCAGCAAATGTTTTAGTTTTATCTGCATCCGCTTTCTTCTGAAAGACGGGGTCAAGTTTGCCACTTTGCAGTAAAGGATAAACGGATTGCCAGACTCCATCCCAGTCACTGAGCGTTCGGTTTTGTACATTGGCATCATCAAAAACACCATTAGCAGCTTTTTGTTCGACCTCTGTTAAGGGTTTGCTGTGTGAGTGATGACCATGCGAAAAGGCAGGAGCGCTAACAATAAAGACACCTAAAGCAACAGCCAGTTTGTGAAGACGAATCGCCAAAACAGTTTCCTCCAGAGTCATTGTATATGATGTGTAATGTTATATTGTAACATATGACAAAATGCAACAACTCTTAGGAGATGAGAGCATAGTTTTCTCAGGTGTATTTATCTATCTTATTGAAATAAAATGAATTATGTTGATAATTTGAGGTTGATGACAAACGAAACATAACCTGATGTGATCTGCGCAGGCCGGACAGGGCGCTCGCGCCGCATCCGGCAGGGATAACGCGTACTTTGTCGGCAATATGAAGTTATACAGATAATTTGTTGTGAACCTGCTTGCGTAACCGGTTAAAAAGGGAACGCAACTTCTTATACCGTAAGGCTAAAAGCAGTACAGCCAGCCCAGCGTAGATGAGCGGCTGCGGTGAAATAATCTTCACTGACCACAGATAATGTATTGGGGCCAGGATCGCGACAAGATAGACGAAATTATGCAACTGTTGCCAGTGCTTGCCGAGTTTTCGCTGCATCGCCTGGGTTGAAGTAAACGCTAAAGCAAGCAAAATAACCCAGCTGATAATTCCTAACGTTAAATAAGGCCGGGTAATTAACTCCTTGCCTAATAACGCCAGATTATTCACGCCCAGCTCCAGCAATGCGTAACTGGTTAAATGCAGTGTCGCCCAGGCAAAGCACCATAAGCCTAACAGGCGGCGAGTGCGTATCAATAACGGCTGTTTTGCGTAGCGTGCCAGAGGTGTGATTAACAAGGTCGCCAGCAAAAATTTCAGTGCAGTGCGACCGGTAAAATGCTGAATATCTTTCACCGGATCGGCACCCAGTCCACCGTGATTGATCGCCCAGACCAGCCAGAGAAACGGCAACAATCCGGCAAGATGCAGGCTAACTTTCAGCCATGTCACCTGTTTTGCTGTCAGACGCATTCAGAAATTCTCCCGCAAATCCAGGCCACGATACAGCGATGCCACCTGGTCGGCGTAACCATTAAACAGTAGCGTTGGCTGGCGCTGTACATCGAGGATGCCGCCTGAACCAATAAATCGTTCGGTAGCCTGTGACCAGCGCGGGTGATCAACATGCGGATTAACGTTGGCGTAAAAACCGTATTCGTCAGGCGCTGCCAGATTCCAGGTGGTTGGCGGACGCTCGCGGGTCAGCTTAATACTGACGATCGATTTAATCCCTTTAAAGCCATATTTCCACGGCACAATCAGTCGCACCGGCGCGCCATTTTGTGGCGGTAACGCCTTGCCATAAACACCCACGGTCATCAGTGTGAGCGGATGCATTGCTTCGTCGAGACGCAATCCTTCGACATAAGGATATTTCAGCCCGCCGCCGATAAAGCGGTCCTGCTGGCCTGGCATTTGTTCCGGTGCATAAATTGTTTCGAAAGCGACATACTTCGCATTGCTGGTGGGTTCGGCAAGCGCCAGCAATTTGTGCAGCGGAAAACCAATCCACGGCACCACCATCGACCACGCCTCCACGCAGCGCATACGATAAATACGCTCTTCCAGCGGAAAGCGACGGGTTAAATCATCGTGATCGAGGGTCAATGGTTTTGCCACTTCGCCGCTGATTTTCAGTGTCCATGGATCGGTTTTCAGGCTACCAGCATTAGCGGCGGGATCGGCTTTATCCAGCCCGAATTCATAGAAGTTGTTATAGCCGGAAACTTTATCTGCTGGCGTCAGTGGCAGGTTATTTTGCCAGGCGGCAGGCTTGCTGAACTCCAGCGGTTTTCCGGCGGGGGCGGGTGGGCGATCGTTCCCTTTAAACCAGCTAAGCAGATCGGCATGCGCAGCGTGAGGCAAAGAAAGTGCAGCTGCGCTGATGCCCAGTGCTTTTAACACCTGCCGACGCTTCATAAAGAATACCGACTCGGCCGTAACATCTGATTCTTTTAAAAATTGATTCTTTTTCATAAGCCATCACACTTTTTTGTCGTTAGCCAGCAAGAGCCGTTTACTGTTAATCTGTCAGGGAGTGTCCTCCCTAACAGTAGCAGAGATCTGCTTTTACATATTTATGCTTTAACTGCCACGATAGGTTGAATACCCATATTGGCTAAGTAATAAAGGCACATGATAATGCTCGTTCACTTTATTAATATGAAATTCAACGGGGATCTCAGGGAAGAAACTTTCAAGATTTTGTTTCTTGAAATAGTCCCCGGTTTTAAATACGACACGGTAATCGCCAGTAGTCGCAGTTTGCTCGGGCCACAGTGCCTTAATTCGTCCATCCTTATCTGTTTTGGCGGTATTAAGTTGTAACCAGCCGTTATCCGCCTTCTTTTCAAGAGTGACTGTCACGTCAGCAGCGGGTTTTCCGGTTTGCTGGTTCAAAATGTGCACGCTAAGAATGTTTTGTTGTGCGGCATAAACCAAAGAAGGTAATGAAAATGCTGCCGTTGCTACCGAGAGTACTAAATAACGCTTTAACATGTTTATATCCTTGTCATGTGAATGAGTTTTGAGGATAGCGAAAAAGCGGCCAGGGTAACCTTACAGCAGCATTACAATTTTGTAATGAACCAGGCTGTTTCTATAACATATGATTTATGGCATATTATTTTCATGAAGATTTTACTTATTGAAGATAATCAAAGGACCCAGGAGTGGGTAACGCAGGGGCTTTCCGAAGCGGGTTATGTCATTGATGCCGTTTCTGATGGCAGAGATGGGCTTTATCTTGCGCTGAAGGATGATTATGCATTGATCATTCTGGATATTATGCTTCCGGGTATGGATGGCTGGCAGATCTTACAAACGTTAAGAACAGCAAAGCAAACCCCTGTTATTTGCCTTACTGCAAGGGATTCTGTCGATGACAGAGTCAGAGGGCTGGACAGTGGAGCAAATGATTATCTGGTAAAACCTTTTTCATTTTCTGAGTTGCTGGCAAGGGTTCGGGCACAATTAAGGCAACATCACGCTTTGAATTCAACATTAGAAATCAGCGGCTTAAGAATGGACTCTGTTAGTCAAAGTGTGAGCAGGGACAATATCAGTATTACACTGACGCGTAAGGAGTTTCAGTTACTTTGGCTACTGGCCTCCAGAGCTGGCGAAATTATACCCAGAACGGTTATTGCGAGTGAAATTTGGGGAATCAACTTTGATAGTGATACCAATACGGTGGACGTCGCCATTCGCAGGCTCCGCGCAAAAGTTGATGATCCTTTTCCTGAAAAGCTAATTGCCACAATCCGTGGGATGGGATATTCATTCGTAGCGGTAAAAAAATAATGAAAAGATTGTCTATAACCGTCCGTTTAACCTTGCTTTTTATATTGCTGCTGTCTGTTGCTGGCGCTGGAATTGTCTGGACTCTCTATAATGGCCTGGCAAGTGAGTTGAAATGGCGCGATGATACAACACTCATTAACCGGACAGCACAGATCAAGCAGTTGTTAATTGATGGGGTAAATCCAGATACGTTACCTGTATACTTTAACCGGATGATGGATGTTAGTCAGGATATCTTGATCATTCATGGTGATAGCATCAACAAAATTGTTAACCGGACAAATGTCAGTGATGGCATGTTAAATAACATACCTGCTAGTGAGACAATCAGCGCAGCTGGCATTTACAGAAGCATTATTAATGACACTGAGATTGATGCTTTACGAATTAATATTGATGAAGTTTCGCCATCATTGACGGTTACTGTGGCTAAATTGGCTTCAGCCAGACATAACATGCTTGAACAGTATAAAATTAATAGCATTATAATTTGCATTGTCGCTATTATACTGTGCTCAGTATTAAGTCCGCTGTTAATCAGAACGGGGTTACGAGAGATCAAAAAGTTGAGTGGTGTAACGGAAGCGCTGAATTATAACGATAGCCGGGAACCTGTTGAGGTTAGCGCATTACCGAGAGAACTAAAACCTCTTGGGCAGGCGTTGAATAAAATGCATCATGCTTTAGTCAAAGATTTTGAACGCCTAAGTCAATTTGCTGACGATCTCGCTCATGAACTTAGAACGCCAATTAATGCATTACTGGGTCAGAATCAGGTTACGCTCAGTCAAACCAGAAGTATCGCTGAATATCAAAAAACAATTGCCGGTAACATTGAAGAGCTGGAAAATATTTCGCGGTTAACAGAGAACATACTGTTTCTTGCCAGGGCAGATAAAAACAATGTTTTGGTGAAACTGGACTCGCTTTCTCTCAATAAGGAAGTCGAAAATTTGTTGGACTATCTTGAATATCTTTCAGACGAGAAAGAGATTTGCTTTAAGGTCGAGTGCAATCAGCAAATCTTTGCGGATAAAATTTTACTGCAACGAATGTTATCGAATCTTATTGTTAATGCCATTAGATATTCACCAGAAAAATCGCGTATTCATATAACCAGTTTTCTTGATACCAACGGATCTCTTAATATTGATATCGCCAGCCCTGGAACGAAAATTAATGAGCCTGAAAAACTCTTCCGTAGATTTTGGCGGGGAGATAATTCGCGTCATTCCGTAGGTCAGGGACTTGGCCTTTCTTTAGTCAAAGCGATTGCCGAATTACATGGGGGAAGTGCTACGTATCACTATCTCAATAAGCATAATGTGTTCCGGATTACGTTGCCGCAAAGAAATTAACATAGGGCTTCAGTACGCCATAAATTAACCGTGAAAAAACGCAGCCACGTCGTGAGTATTAACGTGGCTGCGATTGATTATGCGCTTACATTCATACGTAACAGGGATTAACCCGCATAAGCTGCCAGCATTTCCTGCGCCGCCAGTTTACCCAACGCATTCGCTGCGAAAGGACTGTCGCCGGTGAGAAGTTTACGGTCCTTATGTACTCGCCCGGTGATGTCGTCATTAATGATTTTCATGCCCATTTTCTTCAGCTCTTCGCCGAAGTACCAGGTGAGATGACCCGGCATATAGCCTATCTCTGGCGTTTGTTTGTCTGCGGCGTCTGGGAATGCGCAAATGGAATAACCATTCAGTGGGTTATCGCCGTGGCGAAGCGCCAGAAAAGCCGCCGGGCCGTGGCAAAGGGAGATAACAAAACGGTCATTTTTGATTGCCCACTGCAAAGCAGCAGCTACGTCCTGGCTTTCTGGTAAACCAATAAGTGCGCCATGACCACCAGGAACAAAGATTGCTGCATATTCGCTGTCAGCGTTGAGGCTGGCGACAACATCCGCGAGTTTCTTCGGATTGCGGAACAACGATTTATGCTGCTCAAAGAATGGCATTACTTTTTCATCTTTGTGCGGCATAGCCCAGTATTCAAACTTGGTCATCAGACCGGAAATGGTCGCCACTTCGAATTCGAAACCTGCAGCATGGAGATGATACAACGGCAGCAACGTTTCAATCGGATGGTTACCGGTCGAGAACAGTTTTCCGTTATCGGTTGGCAAATAACGTTCGTCCGCGGCGATCACCAGAATTTTATGTTTACCGCGATACGGTTTTGGATAGTCCACGCCATCAAGATCAGAGACAGGACTGGTATATTGGCTAAGCGAATATTCTGAAGGGAAGAATGCATTATCTTCAGCAATATCGACCTGCGGATTTTTACTTGTTTGAACAGTCATAGTGTATTCCTTATTGTTGCTTAGTTAGGGTAGTCACTATATTTGCGACTGAGCTGGTCGCTATTTTTAACCAGGCTGGAAAATTGAGTCAATATATCGAAAGCGGTAGTCGGCGGGTGTAAGTATGTAATGATGATGCTGCACTGGTGTTGAATATTATTCACGCCAAATTTTCCTTATTGAGCAACGTCGTCGCAAGTGGCCTCAATGATTTTAGACCATTATCAGAGGTACGGGGCGACGGGGAGAGATTTAGTGCTGTGGAATATTGTGGTGCTGATGAATATTTATATCCCGGATTGGTAGAGAAAAAGCTTATTTCATGCACTATTTTTGCAAATATTTCTATATGGGAGGCGGTTTTGTTGCAGATTAATTCATAAAGAAATGCATTTGGGTCTTGGCTGGAAGAGTCGCTGGTAGATGTTATTGTGCCAGCAGGGGCAGGGTAAGGTGCTGTATCGATATGCTTTGGCAATTGCGCGTGCCGCAGAGGGAGATAAAATGCCAATAAAAAAGCCTGAGTTCGATGAGGGACGAACTCAGGCTAGTGTTAAGTTTTACAGTAACACGCCGCGGCGCGTTGGCTGATTAGAACTGGTAGACGATACCAAATGCGAGTTGGTCGTCGGTGTTCAGTCCATGAGCGAGAACATAATCACTCTTATCAAGCAGGTTGATCTGATAAGCGGTATATACGTTCATGTTCTTATTGAAGTAATACCAGGTACCGATTTCAATGTAGTTCAGACGATCAGAATCTTTGTAACCTGCTACGTCCAGTGCTTTAGAATAGGAGTAACCGATGGATGGACGCAGACCGAAGTCGAACTGATATTGCAGAACAGCTTCGAAGTTTTGTGTTTTGTTCACAACATCACCGTCGTCGGAATTCATGTTGTGAGATTCACCGTACATCACAGCAGCATAGACGTTGTTGGCATCATATTTTGTTGACAGTGCCCAAACTTCTGCTTTTTCACCTTTACTATCACTAGACTGGAAATCAGTACGATCAGAGTTTGCGTAAGCACCAGCAAATGAGAAACCGTCAATAGTGTAAGTTACAGATAAACCATGGCCATCGCCATTTGCTTTGTAGTTGCCTGTACCTTCATTTTTACCCTGATATTGCAGAGCAAAATTTAGACCTTCAACCATGCCAAAGAAATCTGTGTTACGATAGGTTGCAACACCGTTGGTACGGTTGGTCATGAACAGGTCAGTACCAGCCCATGAATCACCGCCCCACTCAACAAACATATCAGTAAATGCTTCTGCATCATACGCGACACCGACATTACGACCATAGTCGAATGAACCAAAATCTTTGTAACTCAAACCAGCATAAGCCAAACGAGTTTGGTCAGGGTTGTGTCTGTTTGATGCTTCCAGGTCTAGTTCAAACTGACCGTAACCAGTCAATTCAGGGTTGATCTGAGTTTCACCTTTCACGCCTACACGGGCATAAGAGGTATCTTGAGAATTATCGCCTTTTTCACCATTTTCACGGTCGGTCAGAATGCGCTCACCAACCATCTTGCCGTACAAATCCAGTTTATTGCCATTTTTATTATAAATTTCAGCCGCATTTGCTGCGCCAGCAACTAATAACGCCGGGACCAGCATTGCCAGAACTTTTCTTTTCATTATGTATTCCCTTGTGATTATAATCTTCATGAATATATCAATAAGTGCCGTTATCCAAAAAAAAGCACATTTGGATACTATTCTATGAAGTTCATTTTATTTTAAGGATTACATGTAACAAATGTATTTAAAAGATTTCAAAATGTTTCTAATCTATTTAATATAATTCAGAATTATGAATTCCAAATATAAATATTCATGAAAATTATAAATGTATATCAATATGTTATGAGTTAAGCGGAAAGATAGGGAGTATCAATGATTGTTGCGCTAAACACTTGGTGTGATCACGCGCACATTAATGAAGGTATAAAAAAAGCCGGCATCATGCCGGCCCAAAAAATATAAACAAGACGATAAAAGGCTAATAACGTAAGCATCATGACACAGAATAATAAAAAGGTATAATTGTAATCAGTGCTAATATATTGATTAAATGAATTAATAAAGCCGATATCAAAGATAAATAAAATCGCTCAAAACGATTTTTCCTGTATTCACTGCCGTTGCGCAAAAATTATCTATTTGTTCAAAAAATGAGTGAGTCTTGACTGGCTCATCCAATGGGCTTTGTTGAATAAATCAGATTTCGGGTAAGTCTCCCCCGTAGCGGGTTGTGTT
>OGSG01000390.1_pt1 | contig 9314 bp, 9 predicted proteins | sample 1573841 | NCBI WGS metagenome assembly OGSG01 (sample SAMN03295849, study PRJEB24534) | human gut metagenome | isolation source: fecal sample 2 from infant 7 | host: Homo sapiens | place: USA: Pittsburgh, PA | collected 2014-07
GCCTGAATATTATTGCAGCGAAAAGTCTGACGGATGCAGCTCAGCAGGTTGTTGCCGCAGTGGAGGGGAAATAATGTCAGTTTTAATTAATAAAGATACCAAGGTTATCTGCCAGGGCTTCACCGGTAGCCAGGGGACCTTCCACTCTGAACAAGCGATCGCTTACGGTACGCAAATGGTTGGCGGCGTGACGCCAGGCAAAGGCGGCACCACTCATCTGGGCCTGCCGGTGTTCAACACCGTGCGCGAAGCCGTTGAAGCGACCGGCGCGACCGCGACCGTGATCTACGTTCCGGCGCCGTTCTGCAAAGATTCCATCCTGGAAGCGATCGACGCGGGCATTAAGCTTATCATCACCATCACCGAAGGTATCCCAACGCTGGATATGCTGACCGTGAAGGTGAAGCTGGACGAAGCGGGCGTGCGTATGATCGGCCCGAACTGCCCGGGCGTTATCACTCCGGGCGAGTGCAAAATCGGCATCATGCCGGGTCACATTCACAAGCCGGGTAAAGTGGGCATCGTTTCCCGTTCCGGCACCCTGACCTATGAAGCGGTTAAGCAGACCACCGACTACGGCTTCGGCCAGTCTACCTGCGTCGGTATCGGCGGCGACCCGATCCCGGGCTCCAACTTCATCGATATCCTGAAGATGTTCGAGGAAGATCCGCAGACCGAAGCGATCGTCATGATCGGTGAGATCGGCGGCAGCGCGGAAGAAGAAGCGGCTGCTTATATTAAAGATCATGTCACTAAGCCGGTTGTTGGCTACATCGCGGGTGTTACCGCGCCGAAAGGCAAGCGTATGGGCCACGCGGGCGCTATCATCGCCGGCGGTAAAGGTACAGCGGATGAGAAATTCGCAGCGCTGGAAGCGGCGGGTGTGAAAACTGTTCGCAGCCTGGCCGACATCGGCGAAGCGCTGAAAGCTATTATCAAGTAAACCCTCTCTGCTTGTCCGCAAGCAGAAATCTGTCCGATTTCGACATGGTTGGCCACCGTCAGGTGGCCTTTTTTGTGACCGTTATCCCGTCTCGTCAGAACCGCAGTGCCAACAACGAATTGATTTTCTGCGAAAAGCCTTATCTATCATATTGATTTAATTTATTATTTAATAAGTATTTTCGATGCGCTGTAGTGGCTAAAAAAAATATACCCCGGCTGTACCGTAGGGAAACAAAAGCGGCAGCGAAAAAGCGTGGGGCAGGGGATAAGGAAGCAGATAAAATACTGTGAGCGGTCTAACATTATTCGGATCGGTTCCTTTTTTTGTTTTTTTTCCACGACGTTAAATAATATTACCTATGATTCTCATATCTCTCTTTTTAGTAACTGGAAAAGCCATAGTTTAAACACTTAATTAACATTAAGTTCACCAATATTCTTTATTGGGCTACATAATTAACACATAGAGTAAAAATTGATTTATATCAATACTTAATCCTTGGAAAAATCCCTCAAAAAACGTTAAATTGTCTCAAGTCAAATTGGCTGAATTCAGCCATCTTCACTATATATTGATCACCGTCGAAAAATGTAAAACTGGAACAATAAAAACATATTTATTGTAAGGTTATTGCGGCGTAATATATTGGGGAATCAATTGGGTTTTTCGTTAACGTATTTGTAACCTTACCCTGGCATGGTTTTACCTTCGATTGAAACCTGCTGTGGACGGGCGACAAATAAATTTGTATTGGGGCATGCGTATGAGCCAGAGCTTCTCGGTTCATTTTCGGAGTCTTCATGCGATGAGCAAGGAGTCATGATGTTAGATATAGTCGAACTGTCGCGCTTACAGTTTGCCTTGACCGCGATGTACCACTTCCTTTTTGTGCCGCTGACGCTCGGTATGGCGTTCCTGCTGGCCATTATGGAAACGGTCTACGTCCTCTCCGGCAAACAGATTTATAAAGATATGACCAAGTTCTGGGGCAAGTTGTTTGGTATCAACTTCGCACTGGGCGTGGCAACCGGTCTGACCATGGAGTTCCAGTTCGGGACTAACTGGTCTTACTATTCCCACTATGTAGGGGATATCTTCGGTGCGCCGCTGGCAATCGAAGGTCTGATGGCCTTCTTCCTCGAATCCACCTTTGTAGGTCTGTTCTTCTTCGGTTGGGATCGTCTGGGCAAAGTTCAGCACATGGCCGTCACCTGGCTGGTTGCGCTGGGTTCCAACCTCTCCGCGCTGTGGATCCTTGTCGCCAACGGCTGGATGCAGAACCCTATCGCATCGGACTTCAACTTCGAAACCATGCGTATGGAGATGGTCAGCTTCTCTGAACTGGTGCTCAACCCGGTCGCCCAGGTGAAATTCGTTCACACTGTGGCGTCGGGCTATGTCACCGGCGCGATGTTCATCCTGGCGATTAGCTCCTGGTACATGCTGAAAGGTCGCGACTTCGCCTTTGCCAAGCGCTCCTTTGCCATCGCAGCCAGCTTCGGTATGGCGGCGATCCTCTCCGTTATTGTGCTGGGTGACGAATCCGGTTACGAAATGGGTGACGTGCAGAAAACCAAACTGGCGGCTATCGAAGCAGAGTGGGAAACCCAGCCTGCGCCGGCGGCCTTCACCCTGTTTGGTATTCCCGATCAGAATGCGCAGACCAACCACTTTGCGATCCAGATCCCCTACGCGCTGGGCATCATTGCTACCCGCTCGGTGGACAAGCCGGTTATCGGCCTCAAGGATCTGATGGTTCAGCACGAAGAGCGTATCCGTAACGGCATGAAAGCCTACGCGCTGCTGGAACAGCTGCGCGCCGGTTCAACCGATCAGGCCGTGCGTGACCAGTTCAATAACGTGAAGAAGGACCTCGGTTATGGCCTGCTGTTGAAGCGCTATACCCCGAACGTCGCTGACGCCACGGAAGAGCAGATCGCCAAAGCGACCAAAGATTCCATTCCAAGCGTCGCACCGCTGTACTTCGCCTTCCGTATCATGGTGGCGTGCGGCATCCTGATGCTGCTGATTATAGGCGCCTCCTTCTGGAGCGTGATCCGTAACCGCATCGGCGAGAAAAAATGGCTGCTGCGCGCCGCATTCTACGGCCTGCCGCTGCCGTGGATTGCCGTGGAGTCGGGCTGGTTTGTTGCCGAATACGGCCGTCAGCCGTGGGCGATTGGTGAGGTCCTGCCGACGGCGGTGGCTAACTCATCATTGACCGCGGGCGACCTGATCTTCTCAATGTTGCTGATCTGTGGTCTGTACACGCTGTTCCTGGTGGCTGAACTGTTCCTGATGTTCAAGTTTGCCCGCAAAGGACCTAGCAGCCTGAAAACCGGCCGCTATCACTTTGAACAGTCCTCTGCGGCTATTCAGTCGGCACGCTAAGACAGGAGTCGTCAAATGATCGATTATGAAGTATTGCGTTTTATCTGGTGGCTGCTGATTGGCATTCTGCTGATTGGTTTTGCCGTCGCCGACGGGTTCGACATGGGGGTGGGCATGCTCACCCGCTTCCTTGGCCGCAACGACACCGAGCGTCGGATTATGATCAACGCCATCGCCCCGCACTGGGACGGTAACCAGGTGTGGCTTATCACCGCCGGCGGCGCGCTGTTCGCTGCCTGGCCGATGGTTTACGCCGCGGCGTTCTCTGGCTTCTATGTGGCGATGATTCTGGTGCTGGCCTCGCTGTTCTTCCGTCCGGTCGGTTTTGACTACCGTTCCAAGATCGAGGACACCCGCTGGCGCAACATGTGGGACTGGGGCATCTTCATCGGTAGCTTCGTGCCGCCGCTGGTGATTGGCGTGGCCTTTGGCAACCTGCTGCAGGGCGTGCCGTTCCACGTCGATGAATACCTGCGTCTGTTCTATACCGGTAACTTCTTCCAGTTGCTGAACCCGTTTGGTCTGCTGGCCGGTATCGTCAGCGTGGCGATGATCCTGACTCAGGGCGCCACCTACCTGCAGATGCGTACCGTAGGCGAACTGCACCTGCGTACTCGCACCGTTTCCATGGTGGCGGCGCTGGTGACGCTGGTCTGCTTCGCGCTGGCGGGCGTGTGGGTCTTCTACGGCATCGACGGCTATGTGGTGAAATCGGTGATTGACCATACCGGCCCGTCTAACCCGCTGACCAAGGAAGTGGTGCGGGAAGCTGGCGCGTGGATGGTGAACTTTAACAATATGCCAGCGCTGTGGGCGGTGCCTGCCCTGGGCGTGGTGTTGCCGCTGCTGACCGTCGTTTCGACCAAAGCGGATAAAGGTGCCTGGGCATTCCTGTTCTCCTCGCTGACCCTGGCCTGCATCATTCTGACTGCCGGTATCGCGATGTTCCCGTTCATCATGCCGTCCAGCACCATGCTGAACGCCAGCCTGACGATGTGGGACGCGACCTCCAGTCAGCGGACGCTGAACCTGATGACCTACGTGGCGATTGTTTTCGTGCCGATCATTCTGGCCTACACCAGCTGGTGTTACTGGAAGATGTTTGGCCGCATCACGCGCGAAGACATCGAAAAGAATACCCACTCGCTGTACTAAGGTAAGGAGCTATATATGTGGTACTTCGCATGGATTTTGGGAACGCTTCTTGCCTGTGCTTTTGGGGTCATTACCGCGCTGGCGCTTGAGCACGTGGAAGCCACCAAAGCCGGGAAGAAAGAAGAAATCTGATGAAATTTATCGCTACTCTGTACGCGATAATGGACAAGCGCCCGCTCCGGGCGCTTTCCTTATTGATGGCGCTGCTGCTGGCTGGCTGCATTTTCTGGGATCCGTCGCGCTTTGCGGCGAAGACCAGCGAGCTGGAAATCTGGCATGGTTTCTTGCTGATGTGGGCGGTTTGCAGCGGCGTTATTCACGGCGTGGGCTTTCGCCCGCGTGCCGTTCACTGGCAGGGGATTTTTTGTCCGCTTATCGCTGATATCGTGCTCGCTTTAGGTCTCTTCTTTTTCTTCTTTTGAATAAGAGATCTCTGTTAATGCTATGGGCTTGCATAAGCCCATAAAAATTTACGCCCCGTTTACTTTCCCCCATTCCAAACCACCTTTCCCGCGCGTATAGTAGCGAAGTTTGAAAGCTCTAACCTTTTTTTGCATTACCGGGATGTAAAGTGAATACAACGCTGTTTCGATGGCCGGTTCGGGTCTACTACGAAGATACCGATGCCGGTGGTGTGGTTTACCACGCCAGTTACGTCGCTTTTTATGAAAGAGCACGCACAGAGATGCTGCGCCACCATCACTTTAGTCAACAGGTGCTGTTGGCTGAACGCGTTGCCTTCGTGGTTCGCAAAATGACGCTGGAGTATTTTGCCCCCGCCAGACTCGACGACATGCTCGAAGTCCAGACGGAAATTACCTCGATGCGCGGCACCTCTTTGGTTTTCACGCAGCGAATCGTCAACGCCGAGAATACAGTGTTAAACGAAGCTGAGGTTCTCATTGTGTGCGTTGATCCACTCTTAATGAAGCCACGTGCGCTTCCCAAGTCTATTGTCGCGGAGTTTAAGCAGTGACTGACATGAATATCCTTGATTTGTTCCTGAAGGCGAGCCTTCTGGTAAAACTTATCATGTTGATTTTGATTGGTTTTTCTATCGCTTCCTGGGCTATCATTATTCAGAGAACGCGTATCCTTAACTCGGCCGCGCGTGAAGCTGAAGCGTTCGAGGACAAATTCTGGTCCGGGATCGAGCTCTCTCGTCTGTACCAGGAGAGCCAGGGGCGTCGCGATAACCTGACCGGTTCGGAACAAATCTTCTACAGCGGTTTCAAAGAGTTTGCACGCCTGCATCGGGCTAACAGCCATGCGCCGGAAGCGATTGTCGAAGGGGCATCGCGCGCGATGCGTATTTCGATGAACCGCGAACTGGAAACACTGGAGACCCATATTCCGTTCCTCGGCACCGTAGGCTCGATCAGCCCGTATATCGGTCTGTTCGGTACCGTCTGGGGGATTATGCACGCCTTTATCGCCCTTGGCGCGGTGAAGCAGGCCACCCTGCAGATGGTGGCACCAGGTATCGCCGAAGCGCTGATCGCCACCGCGATTGGTCTGTTCGCCGCGATCCCGGCGGTCATGGCGTATAACCGCCTGAACCAGCGCGTGAACAAGCTTGAACTGAATTACGACAACTTTATGGAAGAGTTCACCGCTATTCTGCACCGTCAGGCCTTTACCACCAGCGAAAGCAATAAGGGGTAAGCCATGGCCAGAGCACGTGGACGCGGACGTCGCGAACTGAAGTCCGAGATCAACATCGTTCCGCTGCTGGATGTCCTGCTGGTGCTGCTGCTGATCTTTATGGCAACGGCGCCGATCATTACGCAGAGCGTGGAAGTCGATCTGCCGGACGCCACGGAATCGCAAGCGGTGAAAAGCAATGACGATCCGCCGGTGATTGTGGAAGTCTCCGGGGTAGGGCAGTACAGCGTGAAGGTGGGGCAGGAGACGCTGTCCCAGCTGCCGCCGGAGCAGGTAATTGCCGAAGCGAAGCGTCGTCTTGAAGCCAATGAAAAAACGGTATTCCTGATCGGCGGTGCGAAAGACGTCCCTTACGATGAAATTATTAAAGCGCTGAACCTGTTGCATAGTGCAGGGGTTAAATCGGTCGGCTTGATGACCAAACCTATTTAATCGCTTCAGGTAGGTGCGTCCGCGCGGCGTCCGGTGGTGGGTATCGCTCGCCGTCGGTGCGCATCGCGGATACAGGCGAACAGTTTTTGGGAACCGATAGTGTCAAAGGCAACCGAACAAAACGACAAGCTTAAACGAGCGATCATCATTTCAGTCGCGCTGCACATCATTCTGATCGCGCTGCTGATCTGGAGTTCGTTTGACGAGCATCTGGATGCCTCTGCCGGCGGCGGCGGCGGATCGTCGATTGATGCCGTCATGGTCGATCCGGGGGCGGTGGTAAATAACTATAACCGTCAGCAACAGCAGCAGGCCAGCGCACGTCGCGCCGCTGAACAGCGTGAAAAACAGGCGCAGCAGCAGGCGGAAGAGTTACGTGAGAAACAGGCGGCGGAACAGGAACGGCTGAAACAGCTCGAACAGGAGCGGCTGCAGGCGCAGGAAGCGGCGAAAGAAGCGAAGGAGCAGCAGAAGCAGGCTGAAGAAGCGGCTGCCAAGGCCGCCGCGGCGGCAAAAGCCAAAGCGGACGCACAGGCAAAAGAAGCGCAGGAAGCCGCTGCCAAAGCGGCCGCCGAGGCGAAAGCGAAGGCGGATGCCCAGGCGAAAGCGGCAGAACAGGCGGCGGCCAAGGCGGCTGCTGACGCGAAGAAGCAGGCCGAAGCCGCTGCAGTGAAAGCCGCTGCCGAGGCGAAGAAACAGGCGGAAGCTGAAGCGGCGAAAGCTGCGGCCGAGGCGCAGAAGAAAGCGGAAGCGGCGGCTGCGAAGAAAGCGCAACAGGAAGCGGAGAAAAAAGCCCAGCAGGAAGCGGCTAAGCAGGCGGCAGCTGAAAAAGCGGCTGCCGAAAAAGCCGCTGAGAAAGCCGCCGCGCAAAAAGCGGCCGCTGAGAAGGCCGCCGCCGAGAAAGCCGCAGCCGCTGAAAAAGCGGCTGCAGCAGAGAAGGCTGCAGCTGATAAAGCGGCCAAGGCGGCAGCAGCAAAAGCCGCGGCGGCGAAGAAAGCGGCGGCTGCGAAAGAAGCGGACGGCGTTGACAACCTGCTCGGCGATCTGAGTTCTGGTAAGAATGCGCCTAAAACAGGCGGTGGGGCCAAAGGAAACAATGCCTCCGCTGCCGGGAGTGGTAATACTAAAAACAGTGCCTCAGGGGCTGATATCAACAACTATGCCGGACAGATAAAATCGGCGATTGAAAGTAAGTTTTATGACGCATCGTCCTATGCGGGCAAAACATGTACCTTGCGTATCAAACTTGCTCCTGACGGCCTGTTGTTAAATATACAGTCCGAAGGTGGTGATCCTGCTCTGTGCCAGGCCGCTCTTGCCGCAGCCCGACAGGCTAAGTTTCCGAAACCACCTAGCCAGGCAGTATATGAAGTCTTCAAAAATGCGCCACTGGACTTCAAACCTCAGTGACATTTTTCCCCGTGCAAACGGGGAAAAACAATCTATGGTAGTCACAGGGTTTTGGTAGTTTTGTATATTTGAGTTTGTTAACATTCTGCTAAATTATCGTGGGCTTTCCGCCCGGATAAGGGAGATATGATGAAGCAGGCATTACGAGTAGCATTTGGTTTTTTAATGCTGTGGGCGGCGGTGCTGCACGCAGAAGTACGTATCGAGATCACCCAGGGGGTGGACTCGGCGCGCCCTATCGGCGTGGTACCGTTCCAGTGGGCCGGCCAGGGCGCTGCGCCGGAAGATGTCGGTGGTATCGTGGCAGCTGACCTGCGCAACAGCGGTAAATTCAATCCGCTGGATCGCTCTCGTCTGCCGCAGCAGCCGACCAGTGCCCAGGAAGTGCAGCCTGCTGCCTGGTCTGCGCTGGGTATTGACGCCGTAGTCGTCGGCCAGGTCACGCAAAATCCGGATGGTTCTTATCAGGTTGCGTATCAACTGGTGGACACCGGCGGAGCGCCGGGCACAACGCTGGCGCAAGGTTCTTTTAAAGTCACTAAGCAGTACCTGCGCTATGCGGCGCACGCGGCCAGCGACGCGGTATTTGAGAAGCTGACCGGCATCAAGGGCGCCTTCCGTACCCGTATCGCCTACGTGGTGCAGAAAAACGGCGGCCAGTACCCTTACGAACTGCGCGTGTCCGACTACGATGGTTACAACCAGTTCCTGGTTCACCGTTCCTCCCAGCCGCTGATGTCCCCGGCCTGGTCTCCGGACGGTTCTAAACTGGCCTACGTTACCTTTGAAAGCGGTCGTTCTGCGCTGGTGGTTCAGACCCTGGCGAACGCCTCTGTGCGTCAGATCGCCTCCTTCCCGCAGCACAACGGCGCCCCGGCGTTCTCACCGGATGGTTCTAAACTGGCGTTCGCGCTGTCGAAAACCGGTAGCCTGAACCTGTACGTAATGGATCTGGGATCGGGTCAGATTCGTCAGGTGACCAACGGTCGCAGCAACAACACCGAACCAAGCTGGTTCCCGGACAGCCAGAATCTGGCCTTCACTTCTGACCAGGCAGGTCGTCCGCAGGTATATAAAGTCAACATTAATGGCGGCACGCCGCAGCGTATCACCTGGGAAGGTTCTCAGAACCAGGACGCCGACGTGAGCGCGGATGGTAAAACCATGGTAATGGTCAGCTCGGCCGGCGGTCAGCAGCACATTGCCAAACAAGATCTGGAAACGGGTGGTGTACAGGTTCTGTCATCAACGTTTTTAGACGAAACGCCAAGTCTGGCACCTAACGGCACTATGGTAATCTACAGCTCTTCTCAGG
>OGSG01000399.1_pt1 | contig 8716 bp, 8 predicted proteins | sample 1573841 | NCBI WGS metagenome assembly OGSG01 (sample SAMN03295849, study PRJEB24534) | human gut metagenome | isolation source: fecal sample 2 from infant 7 | host: Homo sapiens | place: USA: Pittsburgh, PA | collected 2014-07
AACAAGTAATCTCGCCCTAACAGAAGAGCCGGAACCGCAGTTCCGGCTTTTTATTACCTCACTTTTCGCCCCAATGCGCCTGCTGCCGGGCAAATCTGCTAAAATCCCCGCGTTTTAAGCCACCAGCCATGAGGACAGCGTGAAAAAGATTGAAAGAAAGCCGACCCGGGACCAAATCGCGCAGATGATTCGCTACCAGATCCTTTCCGGTGCGATGAAGGCTGGGGATGAGCTGACGCAAGAGAGCATCGCGGAACAGCTGGGACTTTCACGTATGCCGGTTAGGGAAGCGCTGCAATCTCTTGAGCAGGAAGGGTTTCTGGTGCGCTTGCCTAACCGGCATATGCAGGTCTCCACCTTGGCCGTGGAGGATGTGAGCCATATTTTTCGCGTTATTGCGGTGATGGCCGCCGAACTCTTTGCCCTTGTGCCGGCGAATCAGGGGGAAGTGCTGCGCGCACGCGCGCAGGAGCTGGCGCGTCCGGGAGAGAATACGCGCGAACTGGCGTTCCATCAGCTGCTGATTTCCTATCTTGATAATCGCTATCTGGCGAAGGCGTATCAGCAATTTTTGGACGGTTATATTTCTTATGTCATTCTTTATCTGAAAGAGAATGGCCAGGAATCGGCTCTGATACTGAGCGAACTGGCCAACGCCATCGGCAATGGCGAAGGCGGAAAAATTGCCCAGACAACGCAGCGTTATTTCCTTATGCTTGCGGAAATTATGCGTCAACATATGAAGGATTGGGAAAGTGCAGAAGCCTAAATTAGGGAAAATTAAGCTTCTTTCCGCGAAGGAGCAGGTGGCGGCGGTGTTGCGTAAAGCGATCCTGTCGCGGGATTTAGTGGAAGGGCAGGAGATTACCCTTGAAGGGATTGCCCGACTGGTTGGCGTTTCCAGCATGCCGGTACGCGAAGCGTTTCAAATTTTAGCCGCCGACGGTCTGATTCAAGTGCGGCCGAATAAAGGCGCGGTGGTGCTGGGGATTAATGAGCAGACCATCCGCGAACATTATGAAATTCGCGCCGTACTGGAAAGTGAAGCCGTGGCGAAAGCTTCTCGTCCAGGGACCGATATTTCACGCATCGCCCAGGTTCACTATGCCGCAGAGAAGGCGCTGGCAGACAATAATTCTGCTGAATATTCCGACCTGAACCAGGCTTTCCATATGGAGATCTGGAGCGCGGCGGGCAATGAAAAAATGAAGATGCTACTCTGCAACATGTGGAACGGCCTGTCGATGGGACATAAAGTCACCGAAGAAGAGTATGCCGTTATCTCAATTCGCGAACATAAAGCGATTTTACAAGCGCTTGAGCAACATAACGAAGCACTGGCCCGCCAGCGAATGCATGAACATATTATTCGCTCGATGGAAAATATGCTCACTCGATACCTGCCCGATACCACCACCTGAAGGGCTCCTCCGCCAGCGACAAGCTGGCTTTTCTTACATTTATCTGCGCTATTAGTTACTTTTCGTGACGATCTGCACAGGATCTTGATGCAGATCTCATTGCGCGATCATTCCGCAAAAACGCATTGACTTACTTTTTGCATGGGAATAATTTCTCCTTCGTCAATATTGGATACAATATCATATATCATTGATAGGAAAAATTATAAGTATGGAACCTATTACCATCACCCTATGTTTGCTGGTGTTCGCTATCATCATGTTTGTCTGGGAGAAAGTGCCACTGGCAGTGACTTCCATGGTGGTTTGTGTGGCGTTAGTGCTCACCGGTGTATTGGATCTCAAGCAGGCGTTTGCCGGTTTTATCGACAGCAACGTCATTCTTTTTGTCGCCATGTTCATCGTTGGCGGGGCGTTATTTGAAACCGGGATGGCAAACAAAGTCGGTGGCGTGATCACCCACTTCGCCAAAACGGAGAAGCAGCTGATCTTCATCATTATGGTGGTGGTTGGCGTAATGTCCGGTTTTCTCTCCAATACCGGTACGGCAGCCGTTTTGATCCCGGTCGTTATCGGTGTAGCCGCCAAATCGGGATTCACCCGTTCGCGTCTGCTGATGCCGCTGGTGTTTGCTGCCGCGCTTGGCGGCAACCTGTCGCTGATTGGCGCCCCCGGTAATTTGATCGCGCAATCGGCCTTGCAGAATATCGGCAGCGGCTTCGGTTTCTTTGAGTATGCGAAAGTGGGCCTGCCGATGCTGGTCTGCGGCATCCTCTATTTCCTAACCATCGGCTATAAGTTTCTGCCTAATAACTCGAACAGTAGTGAGGTGGGCAGCATTGGCGAACAGCGGGATTACAGCCACGTTCCGCGCTGGAAGCAGATCCTGTCCCTGGTGGTGCTGATCGCCACGATCCTCGGCATGATTTTCGAAAAACAGACCGGTATTAGTCTGACGGTAGCCGGCTGCATTGGTGCCCTGGTGCTGGTCATCACCGGCGTGTTGACGGAAAAACAGGCTTATAAAGCCATTGATTCGCAAACTATTTTTATCTTCGGCGGCACCCTGGCGCTGGCTAAAGCGCTGGAAATGACCGGTGCGGGTAAGCTGGTTGCCGATCAGGTTATCGGCCTGCTGGGTAATAACTCCTCACCGTTTATGCTGCTGGTAGTGGTCTTTGCCCTCTCCGTGGTGATGACCAACTTTATGTCTAATACCGCCACCGTCGCGTTGCTGGTGCCGGTGAGTTTGTCGATTGCCGCCGGTATGGGCGCCGATCCGCGTGCGGTACTGATGGCGACGGTAATCGGTAGCTCCTGCGCCTATGCGACGCCGATCGGTATGCCTGCCAACATGATGGTGCTGTCGGCCGGGGGCTATAAGTTCGTCGATTACGCCAAATCCGGCATTCCTCTAATTATCGTTTCTACCATTGTCAGCCTGATCCTGCTGCCAATCCTTTTCCCTTTTCATCCGTAATTTACGGACGCTGTTCTGACTAAGGAGCCTTTATGAGCAAAAGTGAACAGATATCCCGCATGACCGACATTATGGCCAGGTTCGTGGGATATACCGGCAAAGTATTGCCTGATGACGTCACGGCAAAGCTGCAAGATCTGCATAAGAAAGAGACCAGTCAACTGGCCGACGTGATCTTCACCACCATGATTGAAAACCAACGTCTGGCGAAAGAACTGGATCGTCCTTCCTGCCAGGACACCGGCGTGATCCAGTTTCTAGTGGAGTGCGGCGCCAACTTCCCGCTGATCGGCGAGCTGGAAGCGCTGCTGCGCGAATCGGTAATCAAAGCTACCATCGACTCCCCGCTGCGTCATAACAGCGTGGAGACCTTTGATGAATACAACACCGGCAAAAACGTCGGCAAAGGGACGCCGACGGTATTCTGGGAGATCGTTCCGAATTCCGACCAGTGCAGCATCTACACCTATATGGCTGGCGGCGGCTGCTCGCTGCCGGGTAAAGCGATGGTATTGATGCCGGGCGCTGGCTATGAAGGGGTGACTCGCTTCGTGCTGGATGTGATGACCAGCTATGGCCTGAATGCCTGCCCGCCGCTGCTGGTTGGCGTTGGGGTGGCGACGTCTGTAGAAACCGCGGCGCTGCTGTCGAAGAAAGCGTTGATGCGTCCGATTGGTTCGCACAATGACAACGAACGTGCGGCATTGCTGGAAAAAATGCTCGAAGACGGCATCAACAAAATTGGCCTTGGCCCGCAGGGAATGTCCGGCAATACCTCCGTGATGGGCGTCAATATCGAAAATACCGCACGCCACCCTTCCACTATTGGCGTGGCGGTCAACGTCGGCTGCTGGTCGCACCGTAAAGGGCATATCGTTTTCGATAAAGACCTGAACTACACCATTACGTCTCACACAGGAGTGGCATTCTGATGGCTAAAAAAATACTCACTACGCCCATTAAAGATGAAGATTTAGCGGATATTAAAGCGGGCGATATTATTTATCTCAACGGCCATATTGTGACCTGCCGTGATGTGGCTCATCGTCGCTTAATTGAGGGCGGACGTGAATTACCGGTAAACGTTGCTGGTGGCGCGATATTACATGCCGGGCCCATTGTGCGCCCGATTAAAGGTACGGAAGATAAATTTGAAATGGTCTCCGTTGGGCCAACCACCAGTATGCGCATGGAAAAATTTGAAAAAGAATTTATTGCTAAGACCGGTGTGAAATTAATCGTCGGCAAAGGCGGTATGGGCAAAGGAACCGAAGAGGGCTGTATGGAACATAAAGCCTTGCACTGTGTGTTCCCTGCCGGCTGCGCGGTAGTCGCCGCGGTCTGTGTGGAAGAGATTGAAGATGCGCAATGGCGTGATTTAGGCATGCCAGAAACGTTATGGGTTTGCCGGGTGAAAGAGTTCGGGCCGTTAATTGTATCGATCGATACTCACGGCAATAACCTGTTTGAGCAGAATAAAGTGATCTTTAATCAGCGCAAAGAAATTGTCGCCGATGAAATCTGCAAACACGTGAGCTTTATTAAATAACCCCGATTGAATATATCGCGCAGTAATGGCAGCGGCAGCTGACTGCTAAACCGAGGCTTCTGACCAGGCGGTCCGGGGAAATCCACTCTGCTGACGTGGGCTACCGTAAGCCATTATTGCGCTCCCCCCAAAGGCCATTTTATGACTGACAATGCCGTCCTGTTAGGCGAAGGCTTCACCCTGATGTTTCTCGGCATGGGCTTTGTGCTGGTGTTCCTGCTGCTGCTCATCTTTGCCATCCGGGGAATGTCCCTCGCCGTCAACCGCCTGTTTCCCGAGCCGCCCGCCGCCCCCAAACCGGCGCCGGCCGCCGTCGCGCCCACCGACGATTTCGCCCGCCTGAAGCCGGCGATTGTCGCCGCCATTCACCACCATCGCCGTCTTCACCCTTAATTCACGGAGGAATTCATGACCGTTGCCATTACCGATGTCGTCCTGCGCGACGCCCACCAGTCCCTGTTCGCCACCCGTCTGCGTCTCGACGATATGCTGCCCGTTGCCGCTCAGCTGGACGACGTCGGCTACCGCTCGCTGGAGTGCTGGGGCGGCGCCACCTTTGACGCCTGCATCCGCTTTCTCGGCGAGGACCCGTGGGTCCGCCTGCGCGAGCTGAAAAAGGCGATGCCGAAGACCCCGCTGCAGATGCTGCTCCGCGGCCAGAACCTGCTCGGCTACCGCCACTACGCCGACGACGTGGTGGAGCGCTTCGTGGAGCGCGCCGTCAAAAACGGCATGGACGTCTTCCGCGTCTTCGATGCCATGAACGACCCGCGCAACATGCAGGCCGCCCTGCAGGCGGTCCGCCGCCACGGCGCCCACGCCCAGGGTACGCTTTCGTACACCACCAGCCCGGCGCACACCCTGCAGACCTGGCTCGACCTCACCGAACAGCTGCTGGAGACCGGCGTTGACTCCGTCGCCATCAAGGACATGTCCGGCATTCTGACGCCGCATGCCGCCTTTGAGCTGGTCAGCGAAATCAAGAAGCGCTATGACGTCACCCTGCACCTGCACTGCCATGCCACCACCGGGATGGCGGAGATGGCGCTGCTGAAGGCCATTGAAGCCGGCGTCGACGGCGTCGATACCGCCATCTCCTCGATGAGCGCCACCTATGGCCACCCGGCCACCGAGGCGCTGGTCGCCACCCTCGCTGGCACGCCGTACGACACCGGGCTGGATATCCACAGGCTGGAGAGCATCGCCGCCTACTTCCGCGAGGTGCGTAAGAAGTACCACGCCTTCGAAGGCCAGCTGAAAGGCACCGACAGCCGTATCCTCGTCGCCCAGGTGCCGGGCGGGATGCTCACCAACCTCGAAGGCCAGCTGAAGCAGCAGAGCGCCGCCCACCGTCTGGATGAAGTACTGGCGGAAATCCCCCGCGTGCGCGAGGACCTCGGCTTCATCCCGCTGGTGACCCCGACCTCGCAGATTGTCGGCACCCAGGCGGTGCTCAACGTGCTGGGCGGCGAGCGCTACAAAACCATCGCGAAGGAGACCGCCGGTATCCTGAAGGGCGAGTACGGCCGCACCCCGGCCCCGGTGAACGCCGCCCTGCAGGCGCGGGTGCTCGACGGCGCCGACCCGGTCACCTGCCGCCCGGCCGACCTGCTGAAGCCGGAGCTGGCGCAGCTGGAAGCCGACGTCAGACGCCAGGCGCAGGAGAAGGGCATCACGCTTGCCGAAAACGCCATCGACGACGTGCTCACCGTGGCGCTGTTCCCGCAAATCGGCCTGAAGTTCCTCGAAAACCGCCACAACCCGGCGGCCTTTGAGCCGGTACCGCAGGCGGAAGCCGCGCAGCCAGTGGCAAAAGCAGAAAAACCTGCCGCCTCCGGCGTCTACACCGTGGAGGTGGAAGGCAAAGCCTTTGTGGTCAAAGTCAGCGACGGCGGCGACGTCAGCCAGCTCAGCGCCGCGCCGGTGGCCGCTGCGCCTGCTGCCGCCCCGGCCGGCGCCGGTATCCCGGTGACCGCCCCGCTGGCGGGCACTATCTGGAAGGTGCTGGCCGCGGAGGGCCAGGCGGTTGCCGAAGGCGAGGTGCTGCTGATTCTGGAAGCCATGAAGATGGAGACCGAAATCCGCGCCGCGCAGGCCGGGACCGTGCGCGGTATCGCGGTGAAAGCCGGCGACGCGGTGGCGGTCGGCGACACCCTGATGACTCTGGCGTAAGGACGAGGAGCGGAAATGGAAAGTCTGAACGCCCTGATTCAGGGCATGGGGCTGATGCACCTCGGCGCCGGCCAGGCGGTGATGCTGCTGGTCAGCCTGCTGCTGCTGTGGCTGGCGATTGCGAAGAAGTTCGAGCCGTTACTGCTGCTGCCGATTGGCTTCGGCGGCCTGCTCTCCAATATCCCGGAGGCCGGGCTGGCGCTCACCGCCCTGGAGAGCCTGCTGGCTCACCACGACCCGGCGCAGCTGGCGGTGATTGCCGCGAAGCTCCACTGCGCACCGGACGTCCACGCCATTAAGGCGGCGCTGGCCCTGGCCCTGCCGTCGGTGCAGGGGCAGATGGAGAGCCTCGCGGTGGACATGGGCTACTCCGCCGGGGTGCTGGCCATCTTCTATAAGGTGGCGATTGGCTCGGGTATCGCGCCGCTGGTCATCTTTATGGGCGTCGGAGCGATGACCGATTTCGGCCCGCTGCTGGCTAACCCGCGCACCCTGCTGCTGGGGGCGGCGGCGCAGTTCGGGATCTTCGCCACCGTGCTCGGGGCGCTGACGCTGAACTACTTCGGCATCATCAGCTTCACCCTGCCGCAGGCGGCGGCCATCGGCATCATCGGCGGCGCCGACGGCCCGACGGCGATTTACCTGTCGGGCAAGCTGGCGCCGGAGCTGCTGGGGGCCATCGCGGTGGCGGCCTACTCCTATATGGCGCTGGTGCCGCTGATCCAGCCGCCGATCATGAAGGCGCTGACCACGGATAAGGAGCGGAAGATCCGTATGGTGCAGCTGCGCACGGTGAGTAAGCGGGAGAAGATCCTCTTCCCGGCGGTGCTGTTGCTGCTGGTGGCGCTCCTGCTGCCGGACGCCGCGCCGCTGCTGGGGATGTTCTGCTTCGGCAACCTGATGCGCGAGAGCGGGGTGGTGGAGCGGCTGAGCGATACAGTGCAGAACGCGCTGATCAACATCGTGACCATCTTCCTCGGACTGTCGGTGGGGGCCAAGCTGGTGGCGGACAAGTTCCTGCAGCCGCAGACGCTGGGGATCCTGGTGCTGGGGGTGATCGCCTTCTGCGTGGGGACCGCCGCCGGGGTGCTGATGGCGAAGCTGATGAACGTGTTCAGCCGGCACAAAATCAACCCGCTGATCGGCTCGGCGGGGGTGTCGGCGGTGCCGATGGCGGCGCGGGTGTCGAACAAGGTGGGTCTGGAAGCGGACGGGCAGAACTTCCTGCTGATGCACGCGATGGGCCCGAACGTGGCGGGGGTGATCGGCTCGGCGATCGCCGCCGGGGTGATGCTCAAGTACGTGCTGGCGATGTAAGCCAGCCTGTTCCCGCGGCTGGCAAGCCGGCCGCGGAGATTTCTCATAAGGAGACGGTGATGAATGAAGGCATAGCATGCTGTCCGGAAAACCGGACATCAACACGGGAGGCGGTGGTTGACGCCATGCTGGCGTCAGGCGATGAACTTGCACAACTGCAGCCGGCGCTGAACCTGCTTTCGCCCCCGCTGAACGCCACGCCTGGTGAAGCGCTGCTGGCCAGCTGTTATGAGGCCGGCGCTGACCACAACGCTGACGAGGCAACACGGGCGGTGAGCGCCTTACCGGCGGCGGTCGTGCGCTCTGCGACGCCCTCGCTGCAGCGCAGCGGTCTGCTGTGCATGGCGGCCGGGGCGCTCAGCGCCCGGCAACTTCCACTGACGCACAACCGGCTGTGTGACGTGGCGGGGCAGTTCGCCCGCGCTATCCCTGAAGGCGATGAAGAGGCGGGCAGTGGATTTTATACCGTGCGCAGCGTGTCCCTGCCCGTCTACCGGCGGCTGCGGCGGGATAACCATTCTCACAGCGTCTGTCTACAGCAGGCGCTGCTGCATTTGCTGGCCTGGAAGAGTGATTCGCCCTGGGCGCGGCAGCAGGCGCAGCGTCTGCTCTGGCAGGGTGGCGTGCTGGGTGAGAAGGGGGAATTTGCGCTACTGACGCTGGATGATGAGCTTCGCGAGCGACAGATAGTCTGGCCCGCGCTGAGATCGCTGCTGGCGGTGACCGGGTTTCTGGTCAGATTCCCGGCCGGTCCGGTATTTAGCGATTAACGTGGCT
>OGSG01000406.1_pt1 | contig 8537 bp, 8 predicted proteins | sample 1573841 | NCBI WGS metagenome assembly OGSG01 (sample SAMN03295849, study PRJEB24534) | human gut metagenome | isolation source: fecal sample 2 from infant 7 | host: Homo sapiens | place: USA: Pittsburgh, PA | collected 2014-07
TCTCCTAAGCAGTAATTTGGGCCGCATCTCGTGGATTAGCAGATTGTTTTTTCTTCAATGAACTTGTTAACCAGCGTCATTAACTCGTCCGTTGTCGGTTGAGCAAGAGCCTGCTCTGCTAACACCTTCGCATCTTCGAAGTTCGTGTTACGGATAATCTTCTTAATGCGCGGGATAGAAATGGCACTCATACTGAATTCATCCAGACCCATCCCCAGCAACAGAAGTGTAGCACGTTCGTCGCCAGCAAGCTCACCACACATGCCGGTCCACTTACCTTCAGCATGAGATGCATCAATAACTTGCTTGATGAGGTTCAGGACAGACGGTGACATCGGCTGGTAAAGATGCGATATCATATCATTACCGCGGTCAACCGCCAGGGTGTACTGCGTCAGATCGTTGGTACCAATACTGAAGAAATCGACTTCTTTGGCGAGGTGGCGCGCGATAGTCGCGGCCGCCGGGGTTTCCACCATGACGCCGATTTCAATCGTTTCGTCGAAAGCTTTGCCTTCGTCACGCAGTTCTTGTTTGAAAATCTCGATCTCTTTTTTCAGCGCGCGCACTTCTTCAACCGAAATAATCATCGGGAACATGATGCGCAGTTTGCCGAACGCGGAGGCGCGCAGGATGGCACGCAGTTGATCGCGCAGGATCTCTTTACGATCCATCGCGATGCGGATTGCACGCCAGCCAAGGAACGGGTTTTCTTCTTTCGGGAAATTCATGTACGGCAGCTCTTTGTCGCCGCCGATGTCCATGGTACGCACGATAACGGCCTGCGAGCCGCACGCTTCAGCAACGGCTTTGTAGGCCTGGAACTGCTCTTCTTCGGTTGGCAGTGAATCGCGGTCCATGAACAGGAATTCGGTACGGTAGAGGCCTACGCCTTCTGCGCCGTTACGCTCGGCGCCTGCGACATCGCGCACGGTGCCGATGTTCGCGCAGACTTCAACCTGGTGGCCGTCAAGAGTGATAGCCGGCAGATCTTTGAGCTTCGCAAGCTCTGCTTTTTCTTCAGCAACCTGAGTCTGAATCGCGCGCAGGGATTCAATCTCTTCGTTCGTCGGGTTAACGTAAACTTTGTTGTTAACCGCATCGAGGATCAGGTAGTCGTCATTTTTCACCTGAGTGGTGACGTTGCCGGTGCCCACAATCGCTGGCAGCTCAAGGGAGCGCGCCATGATGGAGGTGTGGGAAGTACGGCCGCCCAGATCGGTAATAAAGCCCAGCACCTTTTTCAGGTTCAGCTGTGCGGTTTCCGACGGGGTTAAATCGGCTGCCACCAGAATGACTTCGTCCTGGATGGAGCTTAAATCAATGATGGCCAGGCCCAGAATGTTGCGCAGCAGACGCTTACCAATATCGCGCACGTCAGCGGCGCGTTCTTTCAGGTATTCATCGTCCAGCTCTTCCAGGGCGGTCGCCTGACCTTCGATAACTTCATGCGCTGCCGCGTCGGCAGTGATGTGCTTATCTTTAATCAGGGCTATGATTTCCTGCTCCAGCTCTTCATCTTCCAGCAACATGATGTGGCCTTCGAAGATAGCTTCCTTTTCTTCACCGAAAGTTTCGCCGGCCTTGATCTTGATAGCTTCCAGCTGAGCGGAGGCTTTGGCGCGACCACTCAGGAAACGTTCTACTTCCTGATCAACCTTATCGGCAGAAATTTTTTTCCGGTCGATGACAATTTCATCTTCTTTCAGCAGCAATGCTTTGCCGAAAGCGATACCCGGAGACGCTAAAATGCCTGAAATCATAACCCTACCTTACTTGTGACTGATTTTAATAAGAACCCGGAACTTACTCGAGTTCAGCCATCAGTTTTACCAGATGCTCTACTGCTTTCTGCTCATCTTCGCCTTCTGCGGAGATGGTCACAACGGTGCCCTGAGTCAGGCCCAGAGTCTGCAGTTTAAACAGGCTTTTTGCGCTGGCGCTTTTGCCGTTGGAAGTCACAGTGATCTCGGAGGTGAAGCCTTTCGCTTCTTTTACAAACTGAGCAGCAGGGCGGGTATGCAGACCGTTCGGAGCGGTAATAGTCACTTCTTGCTGGAACATTGTATTTCCCCAACTTATAGGTTTAGTTTGTGGAACTAAAGTCTAGCCTGGCGGCGTGACTTTAGCCTGTATTGTTAGCGTCGGCGTAACGGAACGCAGCACGGATGCCAGAACCACGAAAAACGCATGGCTTTTTGTTCCATGCGGCTCGCGTTTCGCTCGTCATTAATCATTATGACGCGATCGAAGTAGCATAACCAAATCGTTAAATCGATTCAGCACACATCAATTCGCCTCAGGATTAATTTCACGCATCGAAATAATTGCTGGTTAAATACCAGACCCGGTCGATCCAGGCAATGCCATACAAGACAAAAGTTTGATGCACGCCACAAAAAAGCACCCCTTTGGGTGCTTTTTTGCGCATATTTAACAATCTGGCATCACTGTTGCAGTTCTTTCTCAGTGAAGAGATCGGCGAACAGCGCGGTGCTTAAATAACGCTCACCCGAGGATGGCAGGATAACCACAATATTCTTATTGGTAAAGGTTTCATCTTCCTGAAGCTTGAGCGCAGCGGCAACGGCGGCACCGGAAGAGATACCGGCCAGAATCCCTTCTTCTTCCATCAGGCGGCGCGCGGTGGAGATGGCTTCTTCGTTGGTGATACCGATAACTTTATCGATCAGTTTGAGATCCAGATTGCCCGGAATAAACCCTGCGCCGATGCCCTGAATTTTATGCGGGCCTGGTTTCAGCTCCTGACCTGCGATTGCCTGGGCGATTACTGGGGAATCGGTCGGCTCAACAGCGACGGTAATCAGCTCGGTTTTACCCTTGGTATTTTTGATATAGCGGCTCACGCCGGTCAGCGTACCGCCAGTACCGACGCCTGCGATAAATACATCAACCTGGCCGTCCGTATCTTCCCAGATTTCCGGGCCGGTGGTTTTTTCGTGAATCTCCGGGTTAGCCGGGTTGCTGAACTGCTGCAACAGCAGATATTTCGACGGATCACTTGCGACAATCTCTTCCGCTTTCTGAATAGCGCCTTTCATGCCTTTAGCGCCTTCGGTCAGTACCAGATTTGCGCCCAGCGCTTTCAGCAGCTTACGGCGCTCAACGCTCATGGTTTCCGGCATGGTCAGCGTCAGCTTATAACCACGGGCGGCGGCGACATACGCCAGCGCGATGCCAGTGTTACCACTGGTCGGCTCGACCAGCTCCACACCCGGCTTCAGTACGCCGCGCTTTTCCGCATCCCAAATCATATTGGCACCGATACGGCACTTAACGCTGAAGCTTGGGTTACGTGACTCCACCTTCGCCAGAATGCGTCCGTTACCGATGCGGTTCAGTCGAACCAGCGGCGTATGGCCAATAGTCAACGAGTTGTCTTCAAAAATCTTGCTCATAGCCCGTCCTTAACTGTATGAAATTTGGGAACCGCACCAGCATACCCGCTCACCGCGTGTGAGGAAGTAAGGATTTCGTATATCGTTATACTCGTGCGAAATAATGCTTAAGAGTATGGAATAAGCCCGGCTATATGCCAGCCGGACTAGCGCCAGCTCGCATGTTTACCGCGATAACAATCCACCCACATTGCCGTTGCGCCGCAAACCGCGACGGGCATAATCGCCAGATTCAGCACCGGGACCAGCGTAAAAAGGCTGACCAACGCGCCGAACTGCATATTTAAGCTTTTACGCTCACGCAGCGCCGCGCGCATGGTTTTAAACGGCACTTTATGGTTGTCGAACGGGTAGTCGCAGTACTGGATAGAGAGCATCCAGGCGCTGAAGAGAAACCACAGCACGGGCGCGACGGTCTGGCCAATACCCGGAATAAAGTAGAGCAGTAACAGCACCAGCGCGCGGGGCAGATACCAGGCGAGCTTTTGCCATTCGCGTTTCATAATGCGCGGCAAATCTTTCATGATGCCGAGAATACCGGTATCCGGCGGCGTGGCGCCGGTGAGGCGTGCTTCCAATTGTTCCGCCAGCAGGCCGTTAAACGGCGCGGCTATCCAGTTCGCCACCGTCGAAAAGAAATAGCCGAAAACAAGCACGATGGAGATAACCGCGAGGGGCCAGAGCAGGTAATTAAGCCACTGCAGCCAGTCCGGTACATGGGACATGAGTTGCGGGATCCAGTTATCGAGGCGGGTAAACAGCCACCAGAACGCGCCGCCCATCAGCAGGAAGTTGACCAGCAGGGGAAGGATGACGAAGCGCCGAATGCCGGGCTGGCTTATCAGCCTGAATCCTTCTGAAAGGTAGTACAGACCGCTGCGCGAACCCGCGCCTGTCGTTGAAACCATAGTTCCGCAAAGCTCCTTATTAGCCTCCCCGAACCGGGGCCCGGTTATCTTAACCGAGAGGGAAATTTGCGCCACCCGAGAAATGGTCGAAAAAACAGCAAAAAGCACGATTTCTTTCATCTTTCTGTCCGTAAAACCGAGCGCGCACTTGCACTTGCCGTAATGGGCAAATACTCTTAGTGAGTAAATGTTTGCCGTCATGGCAAGGTGTTAGAACAACAGAGAATATAATGATGCAGGATTTGCGTCTGATATTAATCATTGTTGGCGCGATCGCCATAATCGCCTTACTGGTGCACGGTCTGTGGACCAGCCGTAAGGAGCGTTCTTCTATGTTCCGCGATCGTCCGATGAAGCGCATGAAATCGAAGCGCGATGAGGATGAAGACGAAGACGACGTCGATGAGCCGGATGATGACGGCGTTGGTGAAGTTCGCGTGCGCCGCAGTGCGCCGGCGCCGGAAAGCGCGCCTGCTCGCCAGCCTCAGCATAACTATCAGCCGCCTTACGCGCCTTCGCAGCCGCGTCAGCCTGTTCGCGAGCCGGTCGAGCCGGAGCCAGAAGTGGCTTACAGAGAAGCGCCGCAAGCGCCCCTGCATCAGCCGCAAGAACCACAGCCGGTTCGCCAGACCGCGCCGCAACCGTCGCAGCCCGCACCGGCACAGCCTGCCATGCGCCAGCCTGCGCCGCAGCCGGTCGCCGAGCCCGCGCCACAGCCCGAGCCGGTTGCTGAGCCTGCCCCCGTGAGCGCCCCGGAAAAACCGCAGCCGAAAGAAACCGTTATTATCATGAATGTCGCGGCACATGCGGGCAGCCAGTTGAATGGTGATGTATTATTCAACAGCATTCAGCAGGCCGGTTTTAAATTTGGCGACATGAATATTTTCCATCGTCACCTGAGCCCGGACGGCAGCGGCCCTGTGCTGTTCAGCCTGGCCAATATGGTTAAGCCTGGTTCGTTTGATCCAGAAACCATGACCGATTTCACTACGCCGGGCATCACCATTTTCATGCAGGTGCCGGGCTTTGGCGATGAACTGCAAAACTTCAAACTGATGCTGCAGTCGGCGCAGCATATTGCCGATGAAGTCGGCGGCGTGGTGCTGGACGATCAGCGCCGTATGATGACGCCGCAAAAGCTGCGTGAATATCAGGACAGAATTCGCGATGTGAAAGAGGCGAACGGTTAACCGCCCGCCGTTAAGTTTTCTCCCCTAACCCCCGCCTGTCGGGGGTTTTTTATCATTGATGGTGCGTTATGGAATCAATCGAAGAAAAACTGACTCAACTGCGAACCACGCTTCGCCATCATGAATTTCTCTACCACGTTATGGACGCGCCGGAAGTGCCGGACGCCGAATACGATCGCCTGATGCGCGAACTGCGCACGCTGGAAGAGGCGCATCCGGAGCTGGTAACGCCCGATTCACCCACTCAGCGCGTTGGCGCAGCGCCGCTGACCGAGTTCAGCCAGGTGCGACATGAAGTGCCGATGCTGTCGCTGGACAACGTGTTTGACGAGGCGAGTTTCCTCGCGTTTAACAAGCGCGTGCAGGATCGCCTGAAAAGCACTGATGCGCTGGTGTACTGCTGCGAGCTGAAACTTGATGGCCTGGCGGTCAGCCTGTTGTATGAAAATGGTCTGCTGGTCCGCGCCGCCACTCGCGGCGACGGCACCACCGGCGAAGACATCACCCTCAACGTGCGCACCATTCGCGCCATTCCGCTGAAGCTTCGTGGTGACAACATTCCGGCGCGCCTCGAAGTGCGCGGCGAAGTGTTTCTGCCGCAGGCGGGCTTTGAAAAGATTAACGAAGAAGCCCGGCGCACCGGCGGGAAAGTTTTTGCGAACCCGCGTAACGCGGCGGCAGGCTCGCTGCGTCAGCTCGATCCGCGCGTTACGGCCAAACGACCGCTGACGTTTTTCTGTTATGGCGTCGGGCTGCTGGAAGGCGGCGAACTGCCGCGCAGCCATATGGAACGTCTGCAACAGTTTAAAGCCTGGGGTCTGCCAGTGAGCGAGCGTATTCGTCTCGTGAAAACCCCGGAAGAGGTGCTGGCGTTTTACCATCAGGTCGAGGCCGACAGGCCGACGCTCGGGTTTGATATCGACGGCGTGGTGATTAAAGTCGATTCGCTCGAGCTTCAGGAGCAGCTTGGCTTCGTAGCGCGCGCGCCGCGCTGGGCTGTGGCGTTTAAATTCCCGGCGCAGGAGCAGATGACGACCGTACGCGACGTGGAGTTCCAGGTCGGACGTACCGGCGCTATCACGCCGGTGGCGCGCCTTGAGCCGGTGCAGGTGGCAGGTGTGCTGGTGAGCAACGCGACGCTGCATAACGCTGATGAGATAGCGCGACTTGGGCTGCGCATCGGCGATAAAGTCGTCATTCGCCGCGCGGGCGATGTGATCCCGCAGGTGGTGAATGTGGTGCTCTCAGAACGCCCGGAAGAGACGAGCCCTGTGGTTTTCCCGGCGCAGTGCCCGGTCTGCGGCTCGGATGTCGAGCGCGTTGAAGGCGAGGCCGTAACGCGCTGCACCGGCGGGCTTATCTGCGGCGCGCAGCGTAAAGAGGCGCTCAAGCATTTCGTCTCGCGCCGCGCGATGGATGTAGACGGCATGGGCGATAAAATCATCGATCAGCTGGTTGAGAAAGAATATGTACATACGCCTGCCGATCTGTTCCGTCTGACGGCGGGCAAACTGACCGGTCTGGATCGTATGGGACCGAAATCGGCGCAAAATCTGGTCAATGCGCTGGAGAAAGCCAAAGAGACCACGTTTGCGCGCTTCCTGTATGCCCTTGGCATCAGGGAAGTGGGGGAGGCGACCGCCGCCGGGCTTGCGGCGCATTTCGGCACGCTGGAGGCGCTGATTAACGCCTCGATTGACGATCTGCAAAAAGTACCGGATGTCGGCATCGTGGTCGCCACGCATGTGTTCAACTTCTTTGAAGAAGAGAGCAACCGCGCTGTCATTCGCGATCTTACCGAAGAAGTAGGCATTCACTGGCCCGCGCCGCAGGTGGTGAAAGCCGAAGAGATAGACAGCCCGTTCGCCGGGAAAACCGTAGTGCTGACCGGGACGTTGAGCCAGATGTCGCGTGATGACGCCAAAGCGCGGCTTGCCGCGCTGGGAGCGAAGGTGAGCGGCAGCGTGTCGAAGAAAACCGATCTGCTTATTGCCGGTGAAGCGGCAGGCTCCAAGCTTGCGAAAGCGCAGGAACTGGGCATTGAGGTCATCGACGAGGCGGAAATGCTGCGTCTGTTAGGTGAGTAATATGGAAAAAGAGCAACTCATCGCTATCGCTAATACGGAAATGCCGTTTGGAAAATACAAAGGCCGCCAGCTTATCGACCTGCCGGAGGAGTACCTGCTGTGGTTTGCCCGTAAGGATGAATTTCCCGCCGGTAAACTTGGCGAACTGATGGCGGTGACGCTGCTTATCAAATCAGAAGGGCTGGGCCACCTGGTTCAGCCGCTGAAAAAGCCCTGAAAAAACGGCGCGAACCTCGCGCCGTGATTTTTCCTGCCATTTCACCGTGGCCCTGTTACCGGCCGGTGAGAACGTTTTTCTTATACGTAGATATCAATCTGATGGTCGCCGGAAGCCTGCTTCACGGCTTCCACCTGCTTGCTTTCCTGTTTTTTCTGCGCCTGTTCAGCCTGCTCACGCTGCAACTGAGCCAGCTGTGCCTGCAACATTTTGATCTGATTTTGAATAAGCTGTTGTTGTTTCTGCTTCTCTTCCGCGCTGCCTTCGCTGGTCGCGAGATCTTTAAGCTTGGTCGTAAGCTTGGTGATCTGCTGGGTCAGGCGGGCGATCTGTGACGCAATATCGTTGCCGCTGGATGCGCTGCTGCTTGTCTGTACTGACGGGGTTGATGCAGTAATGGTCGTCGACATCATGTTCTCCTTTTTTATAAGCCTGGAGAAGGTATCGGCACCGCAACGGGAAAACTGAGTGTTTAACGGAGAAATCGTGGATAAAAACGAAGCAGGGCGGGTGAATACGGAAAGACGTGAGCGATGAGAATAACGCGCATAGCAAAAAGGCGCCTTTAGGGCGCCTTTTTACATTGGTGGGTCGTGCAGGATTCGAACCTGCGACCAATTGATTAAAAGTCAACTGCTCTACCAACTGAGCTAACGACCCGAAGTGGTGGGTGATGACGGGATCGAACCGCCGACCCCCTCCTTGTAAGGGAGGTG